>WNGL01008713.1_pt1 | contig 22053 bp, 18 predicted proteins | sample 5400591 | NCBI WGS metagenome assembly WNGL01 (sample SAMN13153377, study PRJNA577476) | soil metagenome | isolation source: 80 cm soil or saprolite under Garry oak tree replicate 1 | place: USA:California | collected 2016-06-15 | reverse complement strand
GAATCGCTGCCGCAGGTGGCGCAGGAACGAGTGATAGGACGGACGAAGCCAGACAGCGTCGAGCTGGATCCCCAGCCGCCTGACTCGCATGTTGCACGGACCGACCAAGAGAAGTTTGGAGACATCTTTCGGCGGAACATGCCGTACGGGACCGTCACCGCACATGGCACGATGTTCGTGGGCTTCAGCGCCAGTCAGCGCCCCTTGAAGGCAATGCTCGAGAGCATGGCCGGCATCTTTGACGGCATGCGCGACGCGCTGACCCGATACACAAAGCCCCTCACCGGCGCCTACTACTTCATTCCCTCGACCGACGCAATTCTCCGGTTCGCGCCGATCGTCGCGCCAGACTAGCCGCCTTGCTCCATTATCAATCGGCCGGCGCCACAGCAAATGACTCGACAACCGAGATGTTCTGAATCAAGTTCTCAGGAATACCGTGCCGCTCCGTTGCTCACTATTTGGATGATGCCTCTGGTGGTGGAATGACTCAACTTGTCCGCCATCATGCTGACTACCCGTTGGCCGCGCCAGCCGGCGCTGAACCAAGGCCCTTCCGGGCGGCGCTGATGTCCAGACCTCCGTAACCCTGTGCCACGAGGCGGCGCCAGCGATCGGCGATCGACCCCGCCACCGGAATGACCTCGACTCCTGCGGCCGCCCGAGCAAGATCGAGATCCTTGAGCGCCCACTCCAGCGAGAAGTCAGGGGAATAGTCGCCGCTCTCCATTTTCGCGAGCTTGATCATTGCGGCACCCGACGCCAGCGTGCCGCCTGACACAGCCTCACGCAGCGCCGTGTGGGCGACTCCCAACCGGTCCGCGAGCGCGGCCACCTCGGCGGTTGCTTCGATCTCGAACGCCAGCCAGGTGTTGAGCACCAGCTTCATTCGGCTGCCCGCTCCGGATTCGCCCAGCCACACCGGGCGTCCAAGAGCCTCGAACATCGGCTCGACGGTTGACCGCGCCCCAGCCGGGCCGGAAGCAAGAATGACCAGGCGGCCACTTCGGGCCGGCTCACGACTGCCAGAGACCGGCGCGTCGACAAAGGCAATGTCAGGACGCGCCCGCGCGACCTCAGATCGCAGGGTATCGGTGGATTCCACCCCTATCGTTCCCATCTGCGCCCAGACTGCGCCGGTCCGGATGGCGTTGAGGACGCCCCGGTCTAACATCACTTCTTTGACCGCGTCACCCGTGGGCAACATGGTCAGCACGACGTTGGCGCGGGCGGCGGCCTGCTCGGGCATCACGTGGGCGGTCGCTCCGCGTTCGGTCAGAGGCGCTGCCGGGCCTGGAGTGCGATTCCATACGTCGACGGCGAACCCCTGGTCGAGCAAGCGCTGGGCGATGCCGGCGCCCATGGTGCCAAGACCGAGTAGCGCGACTGTTGGGCGGGGGATGGTGGTCTTGCTGTCGGCACTCATTGGCTCCTCTCCTTTCACACCGACTCCAGCGAGGGTCCGCCGACCCGGACCTCGTCGCTGATAATTTCTCCGATCTGGCGCAGCGCCAATGCGTCGAGCCCGAGGTCGGCTGCGGCGATTGCGTCATCGAACCACGTCCGATGCCCGATTGAATGCGCCGACAAGCGCGCTAGTCGGGCGCGATCAAGTAGAGCTTGTCGCTATAACACGGTCTCCGTGACTGGGGACATTCGCCCCAACTTGAAGCAGCTTCACCGCCGACATCGCGACCGCAAAGATCATGGTGAAGATGCTCACCGTCGCCATCGATTCGGCGATGCTCCTGGTCTGCCAAACCACACCAGCCGCATCGGCAACTGACGTGTTGCTGCCGCCAACCGCGAATGTAAGAACTGGGGTCAGTCCCATCACCGCGTACATCAAGAGCGCCTGGCCGAAATGAGACCGCGGGAACTTGGTGACCGTCACACCGCCCGGCCGAAATCTAACGAAGAGCGCGAACAGTTGGAGGAACAGATAGACGGTGAGAAACCAGCCCAGGTAGTTCGTCAGCGGCACCCCGAAGTAGCCTCCGCCTTGCTCCCAGATCCACTGGTGCTGGATGGTCGAGGCTCTTGGGTCAAAGGTCAGATCCCACATGACCATGACAAAGGCAGCAATGAACGGAACTGCAACAGTCAGGACAGCGCTGGACCCGCGGCGGAGTTCTCCAACCAATAAGTTGCCGATCACCCAGGCGAAGTAGCCGTTGGCGAAATAGGCCGGGCCAATCAGCAGCGGGACCAGGAAGAGTTTCGGGCCGAGCGCATCGGTGTAGTGGTAGTGACCGAACGGAAAGCCGGTCAGGATGCTGGTGTTTTCAAGGATATTGCTCACCACCAGGCATATGACGATGAACGCCAAGATGCCGGTCCAGCCATAGCGGACGGCGCCGTGAATGAGCGCAAATGCGACCGAAATCAAAAGCACCACCGCAATCGGGATGCCGAGCCCGAACGCGATGTTTGCAACCAGCGCCACCGCATAGGCCGCGGCGAGAACCACAGGATCGTCGTGGTCAGCTTGTTCATCTCAGACATGTCTGGCTGCCTCTGACTGAAGATTCTCCTTCGTCCGGGTTCCGCCGGTGATGCTGACGGTGCGCCGCCTGGTTTGAGGACTGGTGGCCGCCTGAACCAACCAAGCCGCCACGTCCGCACGCGCGATCCTATTCGACAGGCTCCATCTGCTTCCCTCGGTGAGCTCGACCACAGATCCGCCGCCCGGTCCGTCGGTCAGCCCGCTCGCATAGACAATGGTCCAATCCAGATCGCTGTCGCGCAGCGCCTTCTCTCCGGCGCTCTTGTCTTTGATCATCGAGCCCATTGCGAGACCTGTGAGAAGCCGCGTGACAGGATCGAAGCGATCATGTTCGACCAGAAACGAGGAGAGAACGACGACGCGGCTGACTCCTGCCTTGTGTGCGGCGTCGACGATCGCCTGAGTCGCGTCGGAGATCACCGATCCAGTGCCACCCAGGGTGCTGATCAAGGCGTCGGCACCGTCGAGCGCGCGTGAGACGGCTGACGGATCCGTGGCCTGGCCGGCTATCACATGAAGGTTGGGATTGCGAAGGGTCAGCTTTTCGGGAGAGCGGACGAGCGCAGTTACGGTGTGGCCGGCGGCGAGCGCCTGCTCGACCACGAGACGACCAGTGCCACCGGTGGCTCCAAGGACTACCAGGTTCATGGGATCTGCTCCTTGGTACGAAAATCTCGAAGTTGAAGCTTCAAGTTGCTAACCTAGAAGAACTTGAAGCGTCAACCTATTCCGGGGCCGGATTCCGCCGAGCCGCCGCAACCGCTCCGGTGGTTGAACAACCACGAGTGGAGCGCCTGGCTTCATCTGATGGCCACCTTTACCCTGTTGCCGGCGGCGATCGATTCCCAGTTGCAGCGAGAAGCCGGGATGACTCACTTCGAGTTCGGCGTCATGGCTGCCCTGTCCAGGCAACCGGGCCGCCGACTTCAACTCAGGGACCTGGCCGTGATCGCAAACGGTTCGCTCTCGCGGCTCTCGCACGTGATCTCGCGCCTCGAGCGGCAAGGGTGGGTGCGCCGAGCGAGCGGGACCAAGGGCCGCGCGACGAACGCCGAATTGACTGACAAGGGCTACAGAAAGCTGATGCAGGCGGGTCCGATTCACTTTCAGGAGGTTCGAAGGCTCGTCTTCGACGTGCTGACGCCAGATGAGGTCAAAGACCTGAGGCGGATAACCAGCCGTCTCAACGCCGCTCTGATTCCGGAGACGAATCTGGGACCGCTCGCGCGCAGAACCCGAGCAAGCGCGCTGCGCCAGTCGAGCTAGCCATCAGGGCACAGGAACGCGACCCGAGGCTTGATGCCGCGCTCACGACCACGTGGCAGATCGCAGAAGACGCGGAGCAGACGAATCCACGCCCCTGCGCCGGAGGCAAACGCCTTAGCGGTCAACGGTGGTTAGCTGACCGGCAACCCCGCGGTGTAGATATCGAGCTGGTGCAGGGCGCCGTCGGGGTTGTTGCCCGTGCTGTTGGAGTTGTCCGACCACGACGGGTGCGCGACGCCGCCGTAGAAGGACAGGCCTGTGTAGTCCCCGTAGTCGATCCCGTTGCCGGAGTCGGCGGCGTTAGACGTACCCGCGCTGATCTGGAGGTTGGCGCCGAATGACACGCCCCCGTTGGTGCTAAAGGCACCCCAGAACTGCGCGTCGTCGTTGGCGATCCCGTCAGTGTCTCCGGAGCCGCCGGTCCCGAGGTCGCGACGCGAGTCGTACCAGACTGCGGCCAGGTTGCCGGTCGTCGGGTCGAGCGAGATCTTGGGCAGGAACTGGCTGTTCACCGTCGAGTCGTCGTTGACCCGAACGCCGAGGCTCCACGTGACGCCGCCGTCGTCCGAGTAGCGCACGTAGATGTCAGTGTTGTCGCTCTCGTTCTTCTGCTCGTTGGTGTAGATGAGATAGACCCGCCCATTGTGTGGGCCACCGGTGCGGTCCCAAGCGAGCCCCGGCTCCGCGTCAACAGAACGATCCGGCTGTGGAGGGATGAAGTCGAACCCGCCGACGTGGGTGTCAGTGACGAAGATCCGGTCTCCGAAGTTGGCGGGGCCCAGACCGTCCGGGTCGATGTTGACGAACAGTTTGCCGCCACCCTGGCCGCTCTCGGTCAGCGTACACACTTGCATAATCTGCCCAGCCGGTCCGATCGCAATGTCGCCGTACGTGCAGTTGTTGGTGCCCGGCACTACCTCGCCCACCAAAAACGAGCCGACCTGACCGAAGCCGCTCACCGGCGCGCCGGTCGCGAACATCGGCCCGCCGGCGTTGAAGATCACCCACACCTCGCCATGTGCGGCGGTTATGGTCGGCTGGTCGACGAAGCGGAACAGCCCACGGCTATCACCGCTCGACTTTGTAGGGGTGCCGCTGGGCGGCGCGACGATATCGCCGACTACGTTGAAGTTGAGACCGCCATCCGTGCTCAGCGCGATGGGGACCGTGTTCTCGACCTGGAACAGGTAGGTCATGAACAGATTGCCGTACTGGTCGAAGGACAGGCTCGGATCGCAGCAGGCGTCGCCGAGATTGTCGTTATTGCCGATCAACTTCGTGGACCAGGTCCTGCCGCCGTCGAAGCTGACGCCCTCGAACATGCCGGCGGTCAGTCCCGCTTCCTTGTGGCCGACGTTGGTCACGACGACGATGTTCTTGGGGTTCGTCGGGTTGACCGCGATCGCCTCCTCGGACTCGTTCAGATGCCGCTGGCTGACGTCGACGTTGGTCGGCGTGGCGCGGACGGTGGCGGTGGCGGTGGCGACCGGCACCATGGCTAAGGCGGCGGCGATCATCAAGAGGCCCTCAGACAGCCAGCGCATGGCGTCCTCCTATCACCTGTGGCCGGTGAGCTTCGAGTCTATTGCGCAATAGGTTCCGACCGCAAATGCCATATTGAGCTACTGCGCAAGCCCGAATCGTCCGCGCTTCCTACTGCTTCGGGCCGGCGGCGGTTCATGGGCCTCGAAGTCTGTCATCCGGCGACTCCGCGGACGCATAACGCTGACGACGCAACGGGCAGACCGGGAGGCGCACTCTCCCTAAGTCATCGCGGTCCGGCGAGTAAGTCATCCACTTAGAGCCGCCGTCAAAGAAGTAGTCGTCCGTCAGAAGCCAAGAATCGATTGGCCGACCTAACTTGCTTGCATGAGCACTGCAACAACACAAGCAACGGGGGGCGAGATGACGACTCAGAGCAACCTGGATGAAAACAAGCGGATCGTTCGCGCGTTCATCGAGACGGCGTTCAACAAGCATCAGGCCGATCGAGCCGCGGACTACATGACGTCCGACATCAAGTGGCACGGCGGCACCCTGGGAACAGTCGAGGGTCGCGACAATTTCGCCGGTCTGATCGGCGCGATCGTCTCCGCCTTACCGGACCTGCGCAATGTGGAGCAGGACATCATCGCGGAACGGGACATTGTGTCTGTGCGCGCGGTGGTCGAGGGAACGCACAAGGGGGACCTCCTCGGGATCCCCGCATCGGGCAAGCACGTCCGGTGGGATGCGGTCGATGTGTACCGCGTGGCGGACGGAAAAATCGCCGAGGAGTGGGCCGCTGACGACCTGCTGGCCTTCGTGTATGGGGTTGGCGCCTATACCCCGCCCTGGCTCGCACAGAAGTCCTAGCGACGAGTGGATTTAGGGGAAAGTTACCCCGCCGTTTTACCGTGTCAGGGCCGGCTCGATCGATGCCAGAGCCTGAGCTAGCTCTGACCGGGAAACGATCCTGAGTTTCGGGAAGACGCGATACAGGTGGGCGCCCACCGTGCGATGCGATAGGAACAAGCGATCTGCGATCTGACGGTTGGAAAGTCCGGACGCCGCCATCTGAGCGATCTGGAGCTCCTGGGGCGACAGGGACTGGCCTGGCGCCTGCGCAGGCTCCGGAGTCCTTTCGCCCGAAGCCCGCAGCTCCGCGCGCGTCTTATCCGCCCAGGGCTGCACTCCGAGGGCATCGAACATGTCTCGGGCTGCCCTCAGGTGCGGCCTCGACTCGGTGATGCGGCGCTTCCTTCGCAGCCAGCTGCCGTACGACATCTCCAGACGGGCGAAGTCAAACGGCCATCTCGGCTCAGCGTTAAGGGCGGACTCATAGAGGTCTTGTGCCTCCGAGTCGTCCGCGAGTAATGGACGTGCGAACCGCACACCGATATGTACGAGGGCTGCCGGAGTGCGCTTGCCGAGCGCCTCGAGCAGCGTCATCATGCGGCGGGCTTCGTCGTTCCGTCCCGCTCGCACCGCGCACTCGATCACGTAGGGCGCGGCCGCCTGAGCCACCACCTCGTGGTATGCCGGTCCGTGAGGATCGAACATGCGCATGAAATGGTCGAAGGCTTCTGAGTGACGGCCGGCCGTGAGGTGTGTGATTCCGCGTGCAAACTCCCCTTTAGCGAGAACGATTGAAAGGCCCAGGGACGCCAGAGGTTCGGTCGCCTCGGCGATTAGCAGTTCGGCGGTGCGCTCCTCGCCCTGCAGGCCGGACCAAGCAGCACGTCCCATCTTGCTGATCGCGGTCCAGATCGGCTGTCTGGTCTCGATCGCGAGGTGGTTGGCTTCCTCCAGAAAGTGAATCGCGTCCCGGAGTTGGCCGGTGTTGATTCCCGCCCAGCCCCGCACAGCGAGCAGCTGAGCCAGGAGCCCGAGGCGTCCCTGCGCACGCAAGAGGGGGGCGGCGCGATCCATGAGCTCGATCGATTCAGCGCGGTCACCTGCCGCATACGCTGCAAACGCCAGGACTAGCGTGCGAGACGGGTCCGCGTCGTCAACCAGGGCAGCCTCACGCACCCTCGTCGCGATTCGTGACCCCGCGTCGACCGGCGCCGCGAGCGCAAGGATTTCGAGAGCGCGCGGATCCAGCACGTCGCCGGCGATTTGCTCAACCGCGTCGATGACGAGGTTCTTGGCTGCAGGGCCGGGGTCGGCCCACCAGCAGCGAAGGGCGGCGCCTTGAAGCAGGTTCAGCGACAGATTTCGGTCTCCTCCTGTAGCGGCTTCCCGTGCGACGCCGACCAACCTTGCAATGGCGTTGGGGTCGCCGGGCGCGCCGTCGTGGAAGATTTCGCGCAGCCACGTCATTCGCGCGAGGTCGTTGGGTGAAAGCTCCAGCCCGGCGACCGAATCCAGGAGCCGACCCACCGCTGGAGGATCCCCGAGTTGAAATGCCAGCTCGGCTGCCGCCAGCAGTCGCCGGGCCCTGTCCGGACCCTGCGGTGTCAGAGAGGCGGCAAGCTCCAGAGCGCCGAGCGCTGTCGCAGGCGCACCACGATCCAGTGCCCGGCCGGCGGTGATCTCGAGGTCGGCCGCGGCCCCCTCGTCCTCACCGAGCACCGCCTTGGCGTGGTGCCAGGCCCGGCGGTCCGGGTCCGCTATGACCTCGGCAAAAGCGAGGTGGGCGTTCCGTCGCTGTCCCGCTGTTGCCGCCTGATCCAGCGCTGAGCGCATAAGCGGGTGGCGATAGCTCACCGTCGAGCCCGCGATCGATATCAGGCCTTCGTCGACGGCCGGTTGAAGAACGTCGACGGTGACCCGTTCGCCCAACTGCTTGCGCACCGCATCAAGCACGTCGCCCACGGTCGGGTCCTTGTCAAGCGCGATCAACAACAGCGCGGCTTGCGTAAGCCTCGGAAGCTGACCGGCTTGTGCGGAGAAGGTCCGCTCCAACCGATCGGTCAACGGAATGCTTCTCAGTGCGCCCTCGCGACCGTCGGTGCCCCGCATCCTCAGGGCACGTGGAAGCTCGAGCAGCGCCAGGGGGTTGCCCAACGCTTCGTCCAGAACTAGGCGGCGGGTCTGAATGTCCAGGTCTGGTGCGACGCACACCAGCAGCTCCGCCGACGCCGTGTCGCTCAGCGGTTCGACATGGATCTCCGCCAGTTGCCGGGACCGAAGCGCGGTCTGGAAGGTATCTCGCAGGCCGATGAAGAGGAGGATGCGGGTCGACTCGAGCCTGCGAGCGACAAAGCTGAGGACGGAGGAGGTCGCACTGTCTTGCCATTGAAAGTCGTCCGCAACCACGACCAGAGGCGCTTCGCCGGCGACGGCGTCGAGGAGGCTTAGAGTGGCCAGTGCGACAAGAAACACCTCGGGCCGGGCCCCCTCTCGCATTCCCAATGCCGTGAGCAGAGCGTTTTTCTGGGGCTCAGGGAGCGCGCCGGCCGACTGCAGGACCGGCTGTAGAAGCTGGTGCAGCCCCGCGTATGGAAGGTCGGCCTCGCTTTCAAGACCTGTGACCGCGAGCACCTTATAGCCGCGGCTGCGGGCATCAGTGGTGGCGGCGAGGGATGTCTTGCCGATGCCGGCTGCTCCCGTGACGAGCAGCGCGCCGCCGTGCTCCGTCACCTCGGCCAGAGCCTTGTCGAGCTGAGCTATCTCCATATCCCGACCGACCAGCCTTGAAGCGCCCATCCCTGGCTGATTTTGTCCCTGCCGCACGTTTAGGAAACACCCCGGGCACCTAAGTCATTTCCGCTCGGGGCCTAAGTCATCGGTTGGCCTCACGCCGGCAAAAACAGTCGCCCGTCAGTAGCGGGCCAGCTCGGATAAGCGGGTCATTACCTCTGCTGTGGCCGGATAGAGCGCTCGGTACGCGTCGCGGTAGCGCCCGTAAAGCTCAGTACTAGATGGCTCCGGCTCTGCTACTTCCGAGCGGAGCTGGATGACCGAACAAGCTTCCTGGACGCTCCGGAAATGACCAACGGCAACTCCCGCCAGAAGAGCTGCCCCGTAGGCAGGGCCCTCTTCGACGACGGTGCGACGTACTGGTACGCCAAAGACGTCTGCCTGAATCTGGCGCCAGAGCGAGCTTCGAGCACCTCCCCCGATCGCGCGAACCTGTGTCACCCCAATTCCGAGGCCGTTCATGATCTCGAGGCAGTCGTCGAGGCTGTAGACCACCCCCTCCAACACCGCCCGGGTCAGGTGAGCCACGTTGTGGCGCCTGGTGAGGCCGAAGAAAGCACCGCGTGCGAACGGATCGGAGTGTGGCGTGCGCTCGCCAGTGAGGTAGGGCAGGAACAGCAAACCTTCCGAGCCCAACGGCGCAGATCCGGCCAGTTCAATCAGAGCATCGTAGGAATGCCGGTCTCCAAGAACACGCCGCCACCATCGCAGCGAACCGCCAGCAGACAGAGTGACGCCCATCAGGTGGTAGGCGCCAGGCACCGCATGACAGAACGCATGTAGCCGGCCCGATGGGTCGGGCATGAATTGAGGGGTGTGGGCGAAGAGCACCCCGCTCGTCCCGATGGAGGAGCTGGCCAGCCCTACCTCGACGATTCCGCAGCCCACCGCAGCGGCAGCGTTGTCGCCGGCACCGGCTGCAATCGGAATGCCGGCCGGAAGGCCGAGCTCATTCGAGACGTCCGCCCGAAGCCGCCCCGTCTCTTCCGGGCCCTCATAAACTGCCGGCAACCATTCGCGTGGCACCTCGAGCGCGTCCAGGATTTCGGCCGACCAGTTCCGCTCGACAAGGTCGAGCAGTAACGTGCCCGACGCGTCGGACGCGTCGGTTGCGAACTCGCCTGTCAACCGCAGGCGTATGTAGTCCTTCGGCAGGAGGACGTGGGCGATTCGCCTGTAGTTGGCGGGCTCGGCGTCGCGGAGCCACAACAGCTTGGGTGCCTGGAAGCCGGTCAGCGCGGGATTGCCGGCGATCGCGACGAGCCTGTCCCGCCCGAGCCGATTGGTCATCTCGGTGCACTGAGCTGAAGTGCGCTGGTCGTTCCACAGCAGAGCAGGCCGGATCACGCTGTCTTTCGAATCAAGGAATACAGCCCCGTGCATCTGGCCGGTTAGGCCAAGGCTTGCCACCTGTCCAGGAGCGGCATCTGCCAAAGCTGCAAGGACTTTGCGGGCTGCCTGCCACCAATCCTCCGGGTTTTGCTCGGTCCATCCGGGCTGTGGCGAATACATCGGATACTCAGCCGAGAAGGCGGCCAGGACCTGGCCCGTTTCGTCCACGGCAAGTGCTCGGGCACCGGTTGTCCCGATGTCGAGCCCCACCATGACCTTCAACGCGAGTGCGCTCGACCCGTCACCGAGCGGTCACAACCCCAGGGCCTGCAGGTCGGCCCGGGTTGGGGGGTCTGCGCCGACCCGTGCACAGGTCATCGAAGCCACCAGGCAGGCAAACTCCAACGACGCTCGAAGCTCGTCCGACTTCAGGCTCAGGCCGGCATTGAGGAGACCGTGATCGTGGAGCCACGCCAGAAGGCCGGCCCCGAAGGCATCGCCGGCTCCGATGGTGTCGACGACTTCAACTGGTGGAGCGCTGACGCTCATGCGAGCGTCGCGGTGGGCCCCATACGCTCCCCGAGAACCAAGCGTTGCGACAACCAGGCGTGGGCCATCGCTGAGGATTCGTTCGGCAGCTTGCCCGAAGTCGAGTCCCGGATAAAGCCAGGCCAGGTCGGCCTCACTTCCCTTGACGATGGTGCTTTGCGAGATCGCCACATGCAGCCGGTCGCGGTACTCAGCCTCAGGGATCAGCCCGATTCGGATGTTGGGATCGAGCATCACGAGACGCTGGCCGTGCTCGCGGCTGATCAGCTGCGCGAGAGTCGACGCCATGGGCTCGAGCACCAGCCCCAGCGTCCCGACGTAAAGGGCCTCAACCTCGGGCCCGAACTCGTCGGGGATCATTTCCACAGTCAGGTTGGGCGCGGACGTTCCCTGAACAAGGAACTGGTATTCGGCGAAGCCCTCGCTGTCAACGTCCGCCATCGCGATCGTGGTGGATTCGTGACCGATGCTGGCGAACTGGAGGTTGGCTCCATCGGAAACAAGCAGGCCGGCAAGTTGACGGCCGAAAACGTCGTCCGAGATACGCCCTAGAAAGGCGGTTGGCACGCCGAGCCTGGCCAGCGCTCGTGCGGTGTTGAACGGACCTCCGCCAGGCGCTGCTTTCTGCGAGCCGTCTCCATTGGAGATCATGTCGATCAGCGCTTCACCGCAAACAACGATCACGGTGCGATCTCGCCCGAGCCTCTCGTGACCATTCGAGTCAAAACTATCTTGTGTTCCGAAGGCGACCGATCACCATCCAGACGACGGAACAGCAGCTCCGCAGCCGTCCGGCCGATTGCAGACGGGTCCTGGGCGACAACGGTGATTCCGGGCTGAAGGAGATCGGCGAGCAAGATGTCGTCAAAACCAATAAGGGCCACGCGCTCGTGAAGTCCCAAACGACGAAGCGCACGGAATGCACCGATGGTGATCCCGCGCAGGTCGAGCCGTGCCAACCGCGTGTCGACATCTATCTTTTGATTGTTGAGCTCTTCGAGATAACCGCGATACCGCTCCGCGGCTGTAGCGATGGTGTGCAGGTCGCCCAGATAACCGATACGTCGGTGGCCGCGCTCGACCAGGTGCCGGACTCCACGCCGAACCCCGGCAGCGTTGTCGGTGAGGACGGTGTCCGCGTCGAAGAATTCCGGCGGGCGGTCGACAAATACGATCGGCGTGCCGACCCTTCGCTCAGCGACCAGGTAGCTGTGGTCGTGACTCGCGGGCTGGATGATCAATCCGTCAACCCGCCTGGACGCGAACGCGGAAACCAGCTTCCGTTCGCGCTCTTCGTCCTCGTCTGAGCTGCTGGCCAGGACCAGCACTCCACGCTGGACGGCCACGTCTTCAATGGCTCGATTGAGAGCTGAAGAGAAGGGGTTGCCGACGTCTTCCAGAACGACGCCGATCGTGTCGCTCCTGCCATCAGACCTGCGCAGGTTGCTTGCGGTCCGGTTATGGCGGTAATTCAGCCGCTCGGACGCGGCGACGACACGCTTGGCGAGTCCCGGCGACACTCCCGCCTCGCCGTTCACGACCCGCGACACAGTCTTGATGCTGACCTTGGCCAGCGCCGCGACCTCTCGCATAGTGGGCCTGGAATTGTCGGTCGACTCAGGTGTCAACGTTGTCTCCTGACACTGAATGGATCATTGCCAGAGCACGCTCTAAATTCTCTGTTGCAGTTTATACAGATCTGTGATAGAACAGACAACGTTGTCTTTTGACAACGTTGTCACTTGGGCCCGTCGGTCACAGCCGGCCTACTTAGAAAGGGGTGACTCTGTATGAGCGAGAGATATCTTCGATCACTGAACCGGCGCGGTTCTACGTCCAGGCCCGTTTTTGCCTCGATCCTCGGGCTCATGGTCGCCGTGGTGGGCGCCGCCTGCTCGGGCGCCGGCGGTGGGGGAGGAGGCGCCACGATCACTCTGGCCGCGGTCGATAACCCGTCGATGGCGGACCTGAAGCAGCTCGTCCCCGACTTCCAGGCCTCGCACCCGAACATCATCGTCAAGATCGTGACCCTGCCCGAGGACGTGCTGCGGCAGCAGGTGACACAGGACGTGGCGGCGAGCAGCGGGCGCTATGACCTGTTCACGATTGGCACCTATGAGGTACCGCTGTGGGCCAAGAAGGGGTGGATTGAGAATCTCAGCCCGTACATTGCCAAAGACCCGTCTTATGCGCCGGACGACCTGATCCCCGGAATCAAGGGGGCCCTCAGCTACAACAGCAATCTCTACGCAGTGCCCTTCTACGGAGAGTCCTCCATGCTCATGTACCGGAAAGACATGCTGGCGGCCAAGGGGATCACAATGCCCGATCACCCGACCTGGGACCAGGTGGCGGCGGCCGCGAAGGCTGTCAACACTTCTGGCGTCAGCGGGATCTGCCTGCGCGGCCTTCCCGGCTGGGGCGAGCAGCTGGCTCCACTGGACACGGTGGTCAACACGTTCGGCGGACGCTGGTTTGACCCCCAGTGGAACGCCACGCTGAACACGCCGCAGTGGCACGATGCAGTCACCTTCTACGTAAACCTGCTCAAGACTGCGGGAGAGCCTGGAGCCGGCAACGCGGGATTCACCGAGTGCCTCAACGCCTACAACAGCGGCAAGGTCGCGATGTGGTACGACGCCACCGTTGCCGCGAGCTTCTTCACCGGTGACGCGGCAAAGAACTCGGGCTATGCCTACGCTCCGACAAAAGTCAAGGACTGGTCGGGTTGGCTGTGGGCTTGGTCGCTTGGCATGCCCTCGAGCAGCAAGAAGAAGGACGCTGCGTGGACCTTCGCGGACTGGGCCACCAACAAGGCCTACATCCAGCTGGTCGGCACCAAGCTGGGCTGGCAGCACGTGTCGCCAGGAACCCGCACTTCGACATATGACCTGCCTGAGTACAAGGCGGCGGCGGGTGCGTTTGCGGACGTCACGCTTCAGTCGATCGCGCACGCCGATGTGACCCACCCAACTGTCGACCCGGTCCCTTACATAGGTGTCCAGTACGTCGACATAGACGAATTCCAACAGCTTGGCGATCAGGTTTCTCAAGAGTTCGCCAAGGTCCTCGCGGGCGGTGAAACAGTGGATCAGGCACTGGCGAAGGCGCAGGCTCTCGCTACTGCCGTCGGCAAGCTTCAGCACTAATCAGCCGATTCAATTGAGCTCGATCGCCGGCAGCGGAGGCGTGCGGGTACAGACCGCCGCCTCCGTCGCCCGCCGGGAGGCGTGGCTGAGGCGACTGCCTCTGCTGCCCGCCTTCATCTACGTCATCCTTGTGACCCAGATCCCGTTCGTGCTGACGATCTACTACAGCTTTTTTTCGTGGAACCTGCTCAAGCCGGGTAGCTTCAAGTTCTCCGGGCTCGACAACTACGCGAGGCTCCTGACCGACGAGAGCATCAGGACCGCGGTTTGGAACACCGTGTTGCTGACGATCAGTGTCATCGGGATCTCGGTCGTTCTTGGCCTCGCGGTGGCAACGCTCCTGAATTCCGAAGTTTTCGGAAAGGGGCTGATGCGGACGCTGATGATCGCGCCTTTTCTGATCATGCCCACCGCGGGTGCACTCATCTGGAAGGACACGCTCCTCAACCCGTTGTTCGGGCTGCTGCCTTATCTGTTGGCCCCGTTCGGCCTTGGCAGGGTGGACTGGGTCAACCAGTACCCGATGGTGGCGGTGGTGACCGTCGAGGTCTGGCGCTGGACGCCGTTCATGATGCTGATCATCCTCGCCGGCCTCCAGTCGCAGAACCCCGAGGTGCTGGAGGCGGCGCGCGTCGACGGCGCCAACGCTTTTCAATCTTTTCGCCGAATCACCCTCCCATTGGTGCGGCCTTTCCTTGAACTGGGTGCGCTGCTTGGATCGCTGTTCGTAGTTCAGACCTTTGACTCGATCTACATGCTTACGTATGGCGGTCCTGGTGAAGACACGACCAACCTTCCGTTCCTGCTTTATCTGGTTGCCTTCCAGGGTTTCAACATCGGGCAGGCGTCCGCGATCGGAGTCGTGGCCGTCATCCTCACAACGATCATTGCGACGGTAGCGCTGCGCACCCTGTTCTCCATCTTCAATGTGGAGGCAAGGCGATGAGCGCGAATGTCAAGCTCCGCACCGAGTTCCCGACGTCGAAAGTCTTGTGGTCGGTGTTCGGTTGGCTGGTCGTGTTCGTCTTCTTCTTTCCGGTCCTATGGATGTGGCTGGAGTCACTCAAGACGGAGCCGCAGGCTGCCAGCTCGCCACCGACGATCTTTTTCGCGCCCACCCTGGAGGAATTCCAGTTGGTGCTGTCTGGCGACTTCCCGCCGTACTTCATCAACTCGGCGATCGCCAGCATCGGGTCGACTCTGTTGGTCCTGGTCCTCGGGCTGCCCGCTGCCTACGCGCTGGCCATCAGGCCGGTCAAGCGGACGCAAGATGTGCTGTTCTTCTTCATCTCGACGCGTTTCCTGCCATTCGCCGCCAGCCTGGTGCCGCTCTATCTTCTGGCGCGGGACCTGCAGCTGCTCGACAACATCTTTGCGCTGGCTCTTATCTACACCACGATCAACCTGCCCCTTGGGGTCTGGCTCCTGCGCTCGTTCCTGCTTGAAATTCCACCGGACCTATTCGAGGCTGCCCGAGTGGACGGTGCGGGCTTTCTTACTGAGCTCAGGCGCATCGTGGTTCCGCTGATAGCCCCTGGAATTGCTGCCACGTCCCTGATCTGTCTCATCTTCAGCTGGAACGAGTTCTTCTACGCCGTCAACTTCACATCTTCAGTCGCGGGCACAGCGCCGATCTTTCTGGTCGGCTTCATCAGCGGTCGCGGCCTCTTCTACGCGAAGCTGGCGGCCGCTGCCACGCTGGCCAGCCTCCCGGTTCTGATCGGCGGTTGGGTCGCGCAGAGGCAGCTGATTCGAGGCCTCACCATGGGTGCAGTCAAATGAAGGCTGTGGTGATCGAGGAGCCGAATCGCCTCGCCATCAAGCAGGTTGCCGACCCGACTCCCCTCCCCGGCGAGGCGGTAGTCAAGGTCGAGGCATGCGGGATCTGCGGCACCGACATCCACGTTCTCCGCGGCGAGTTCGCTCCCACCCGCTACCCGATCGTGCCCGGTCACGAGTTCTGCGGCGAGGTGGTCGCGATCGGCAGTGACGCGCGCAACGTGAAGGTGGGCGACTTCGTTGCTGTCGACCCGTCCCTTTTCTGCGGCAGATGCCGCCAATGTCGGGCCGGCCGCTTCAATTTGTGTGAGTACTGGAATGCGATCGGGGTCGGCTATGCCAATGGTGCCTCCGCAGAGTTCGTCGCAGTCCCGTCTGCGAACGCATTTCCACTACCACCGGACCTTCCGCGTCACTGGGGAGCGCTGGTCGAGCCTTTGTCTTGCGCGGTCCACGGCCTCGACATGGTCGACGTCAAGGTGGCCGAGGACTACCTCATATACGGGGCTGGCACGATGGGCCTGCTCCTTGCCCAGCTGGCCAAGGACGCCGGCGCGAGCCGGGTCGAGATGGTTGAAAGGAATCCCAAGAGACACGACCTGGCGAAGCGGTTGGCAGCCGACCGTATCGCGGTCTCCGCCGACGAGCTCGAGAGGCCTCAGGGCTGGGACGTCGTCATCGATGCGACCGGAGTCGTGCCGGCCATCGAAGATGGGATCAGAAGGGTGGCGCGTGGGGGCACTTTCTTGATGTTCGGCGTCGCAAACGCCGACGCGACCGCCACGTTCTCGCCTTTTCGGATCTACAACGACGAGATCAAGATCGTCGGCTCCATGGCGGTCCTCCACAGCTTCGAACGCGCTCTTTCGCTGCTCGCTAAGGGGGTCATCGATTGCGAAGCTATGATCACCAATCGATTCAAGCTCGATGAGTACCAGACCGCGATCGACACCTTCCTGGCCGGCAGCGGGCTAAAGGTTCAGGTCGCACCGGCATGAGAACGAGGTAGACAGGCGATGGCATCAGTGACTTTCGACCACGTAGTCAAGCGATACACGGCTGACCTGACCGTCGTCAAAGACTTCAACGTGGAAGTTAAGGACAAGGAGTTCATGGTCCTGGTCGGGCCCTCGGGCTGTGGCAAGTCGACGGCGCTGCGCATGCTGGCCGGGCTAGAGCAGATCAGCGAGGGCCGGATCCTGATCGGCGAGCGGGTGGTCAACAACGTGGCGGCCAAGGACCGCGACATCGCGATGGTGTTCCAGTCCTACGCGCTGTACCCGCATATGAGCGTGTACGACAACATGGCCTTCCCGCTGCAGATGGCGAAGATGAAGAAGTCGGAGATCGACAAGCGGGTGCGCAACGCCTCCAAGATCCTGAGCCTTGACAACTTCTTGCAGCGCAAGCCTCGAGCCCTGTCGGGCGGTCAGCGCCAGCGGGTGGCGCTGGGGCGGGCGATCGTGCGCAACCCCAAGGTCTTCTTGCTCGACGAGCCGCTGTCCAACCTGGACGCCAAGCTGCGCGGGCAGACGCGGATCGAGCTGCAGAAGCTGCACCGCGACCTGGAGACGACCTTCATCTACGTCACGCACGACCAGGTCGAGGCGATGACGATGGGGGACCGGATCGCGATCATGAACGCGGGCATCCTGCAGCAGGTGGGGACGCCGGGCGAGATCTACGACCACCCGGCGAACCTGTTCGTGGCCGGCTTCATCGGCAGCCCGACCATGAACTTTGTCCCGGTGACGACCTCAGACAGCACGGCCAAGGCGTCAGGCTTCGAGGTCAGGCTGCCGAAGTCAGTGCGTCCGGGCAAGGGCACGCTGGGCTTCCGGCCGGAGTCGGCGACGGATCGGATCGCCGACCACGCGAGCACGCTGGACATGAAGGTGGACGTGGTCGAGCGGCTGGGCTCGGACCAGTTCCTCTACGGCCAGGTCGGCGGCGACTCGGTGACGGCGCGCATCGACCCCAAGATCAAGGTCGAGCCCGGCGACAACATCAAGCTCGGCCTTGACACACGAACCCTGCACCTTTTCGACGCCGAAACCGAGCTAGCCCTGCTATGAGGTAGGGCCGCTTGAGTACCGGGTCTGCTCTGCTCCGCTCGCGGGTAAACAAAACCCGTTGTAGGCCTGAGCGAATCGTGAGTTGGGGCATCGAAACGCCTCGTTAGAAATTCGTAGGGTCGACTCGCCCGTTCCGAACTCAACTGGGCAGACGACAACGCCCATACTCCCCCGATGAGCGGGGTGCCTCTGGTCGACGCCGGCCCCGAGCTGATCGAGCGCGAACAGGAGTCCGCAGTCCTGGACGCGCTGGTGGATCGCCTCCCCGACGGCGGGGGAGCGGTTGTGGTCCGGGGCGAGGCCGGCATCGGAAAGTCGGCGCTCCTCCAACGAGTGCGCCGGCGAGCGGAAGCGCAGGGTGCCCGACCGCTGGTCACCGTCGGAGTTGAATCGGAAGCCGAGTTGTCTTTTGCGGGCCTGCACCAGCTCCTGCGTCCGGTCATCGGGGCGCTGGCCCAGTTGCCCGAGTCACAGCGGCAACAGCTCGAGGCGGCCCTCGGCCTGGGCCTCGACCTCAAGCCTGATTCGTTCCGCGTTGCGGTGGCGGCTTTCCAGCTCATCTGCGAAGTGGCTGACTCCGTACCCGTGGTCCTGATCGTCGACGACGCGCAGTGGCTGGACCGTTCCACCCTGGGCGTCATTGCTTTCATCGGCCGCCGGCTGGAAGCCGAGCACGTTGCACTTGTGGCGGCGATCAGAAGCGGGCATTCGACACCGCTGGACGATGCTCGCCTACCAGCCCTCGACCTCGAGCGTTTGAGCGCATCGGCGGCCGCACGCTTGCTGGATCGCACGGCGCCGGAGCTGCATCCCGTCTTGCGCGCAAGGGTGCTCGCGGAATCGTCGGGAAACCCCCTGGCGCTCGCTGAGCTTCCGCGCAGCATGCGGCGATCCGGCGAGCAGCTTGCGCCGCCCTCCACGACGCTGACGGGCCGGCTCGATCGTGCGTTCGCAAGCAGGCTTGGCGACCTTGCCCCTCACAGCCGGCCCGCCCTCCTTGCGGCGGCGCTAGACAGCCGGGCATCGCTGGATGAGATCGCGCGATCCAGCCAAGCGAGCATTGAATCCCTGCAGCCTGCTGTCGACGCGGACCTGGTCGAGATCGTCGACGACAGGGTCCGCTTCCGACACCCCCTGATCCGTTCGGCTGTCCGTCAGGCGGCCTCGGCCCAGGAGGTTCTTGAGATATACAGGGCTCTCGCCGAGGTCGTCGCCGACCCTGAGCGCCGGCTCTGGCACCGCGCCATGGCTGCCCGGAAACCCGACGAGAACATTGCCTCCGCGCTCGAGCAGCACGCCCGCCTGGCCGCCGCGCGTGGCGCGGTTACGGTAGCGGGCGCGGCCCTCGAGCGCGCCGCCGCTTTGACTGCGGACTCGTCAAGGAAGGGAGCGCGTCTTGTGGCCGCCGCAGAGATTGCGTACGAGCTCGGTCTCGTCGACAGCGCTCGGCGGCTGGTCGATGAGGCGAAGGCATTCAATCTTGGTGCACGCGACCAGGCCCGCCTTGACTGGTTCCGCCAAATCAGCAGTGGCAGCGTCTGGTTCGAGTCGGGTGCGGCCAAGACCTTCGTCACGATCGCCCAACAGCTGCGCGACGCCGGCGACGCCGACATGGCGTTGCGGTCGTTGGTGCCGATCGCGCACCGGTGCTGGTGGACGCGTGCCAAGACCAGGACCCGGGAGTACCTCGTGGAGGCCGCCCTGGCCATGGGGACGCCAGACGATGACCCGAGAGTGCTGGCGGTGATCGGTCTTGCCCATCCCGAAGAGACAGGGCCGGCCATTCTGAAACGAGTCTCGCAACTGCGGCTCCACGAGATGACTGACCCAATCGGAGCCATGTATGTGGGGATCGCCGCCGAGAAGGCCGGTAATTTCGCGAGCGGAGTACGGTTCTTGGCTTCCGCGATCGACGGCCTCCGTGAGCAGGTGCGGTTGGTGCCTCTGACGCAAGCTCTCGTGCACTACGCGTGGGCCGCGATCCACGCCGGCGAGTGGCCGGCTGCCGCCGCGGCAGCACACGAGGCAGCCGGCCTCGCGCGGGACACAGGACAGACTCAGTACGGGCTCACCGCAGATCTGATCGGCGGTCTGGCGACCGCCTTGCGCGGAACCGAGCCAGACCTCGAATCGGTTCTTGCCGAACCAGAGCGAGCGCTGCTTGCCATGAAGGGTGGGCCGCTGCTCGCGACCGCACACCTTGCGCGCGGCGCCGCAGCTATCGGCGATGGGCGGCACGGGGACGCTTTCCAACACCTGTGGCCCGTTTTCGACGAGAGCGACTCGGCGTTCCATCGCTTCATGCGCTGGCCGGCCTTGCTGGACCTGGTCGAAGCCGCCGCTGGCAGCGGACAGACGAGCCACCTCACTGACGTGATCGCGGACCTCGAAGCGATCTCCGGGCATTCAGACCCGCCGATCCTCCGACTCAACCTGGCTTGCGCAAGGCCACTCCTGGCCGCGGACGATCACGCAGAGCCTTTGTTCACCGCGGCTCTCGCCCAGGACTTGACCGGCTATCCATTCCTTCGAGCCCGGACACTGCTCTCTCTTGGTCGCTGGCTGCGACGGCGACGGCGCACCACCGAATCGCGATCGCCGCTGAGGGAGAGCGTGGCTCTCTTCGATGCTCTGGGCGCAGCGGCCTGGAGCCGGCGAGCGCGACAGGAGTTGCGCGCTACTGGAGAGAAGGTTGGGCGGCGTGCGCCCGATCTTCGCGATCGCTTGACGGCGCAGGAGCGCCAGATCGCTCAGCTGGCCGCCGAAGGCTTGTCGAACCGTCGGATCGCAGAACGCCTCTTCCTGTCACCGCGAACCATTGGCGGCCACCTGTATCGAATATTTCCGAAGCTGGAGATCACCGCGCGCGCCCAATTGCGAGACGCGTTTGCGGACCGCGTGGACGATTAAGAAACGAGTCGGTTGACTCATGCGAAGCAGCCGGCTTCGCGCGGACGATCTTCAGCATGAGTGAAAAACCGAACGTTGTACTGGTCCACGGCGCCTGGGCGGACGGTTCGAGCTGGAGCGATGTGATCGAATCCTTGCAGGCGGCAGGTTTCACGGTCACCGCGCCGCAGTTTCCGGAGACATCTCTCGCCGCTGACGTCGCCCGCCTGCGCCAGGTCCTCCGGCGACAGAAGGGCCCGACCATCGTTGCCGGCCACTCCTATGGCGGGCAGGTCATGACCGCGCTGGGCACGGATGCGCCGAACGTCGTGGCGCTCGTCTACGTAGCCGCATTCGGCCTCGAGAAGGGCGAATCGCTTGGCGGACTGCTGAGTGGGGGCCCTCCGACGCCGTCGCTCGCACATCTGCTCGTCGATGAGCAGGCTTTCGCCTGGATACCCGAGGAGGACTTCGTCGTCCACTTCGCCTCTGGCGTCGAGAAGACGCGCGCGAAGGTCATGTATGCCGTACAGCAGGGCCTGTCGATGAGCACCTTTGAGGACGTGATGGGAGTGCCCGCGTGGAAGTCGCTTCCCTCCTGGTATCTCGTCGCCACCAAAGACGAGGCGATCCCGCCCGATGTCGAGCGCATGTTCGCTAAGCGGATGGGGGCCAACACGGTCGAGGTGAGCGCTGGCCACCTGGCGATGGCGTCCCATCCCGCCGAGGTGGTGCGATTGATCGAGGCCGCGGCGAACGCGCCTGCCGCCGTCAAGTAGGAACAGGAGAAGAACCCATGCCGATGATCGACGTCTATGCAACAAGCGGCACGTTTGCAAATCCAAAGGCCCTCGCGCGCGACCTGGCCTCCACGCTGATGAAGATCGTGAACCGGGACAAGCAGCTCGCCGTGGTCCGCCAGTTCACCGACCTGGTCGCGTCTGCCGCCGGCGATCCGTCACTCACGGCGAGGACCTGGGTGCTCCTTACCGAGGCGATTGAGGGCGGGTGGGGCCTTGCGGGGCAGGCCAACACCAACGGGGAGCTTGTCGACGCGGCGCGTGCGCAGATCGCCGAGCTGCAAAAGGCGAAAGGCGCCGGCGGCTGAGCCCAGGCCGATGGACGACGCTTCCGAGACGTATGCCGAGATCTTCGATCAACACGTCGAGCTGTATGGGCGGGTCGGTGGCCTCCTGCAGTTTGCGGCTCCAGGAGGTCACGAGAGGACAGGAAAGCACCGGCAGTTGAGTTCAAAAGGCCCCCTGCGGAGTCGGCAGGACACTCGAGGACACGCAATCAAGACGGTTCGGGACCGTGAGGCCCCGGGTTCAAATCCCGCCCGGACCAGTTTTTGATCCTCCTTATATGTGAAGGGGCAATT
>WNGL01008656.1_pt1 | contig 22054 bp, 18 predicted proteins | sample 5400591 | NCBI WGS metagenome assembly WNGL01 (sample SAMN13153377, study PRJNA577476) | soil metagenome | isolation source: 80 cm soil or saprolite under Garry oak tree replicate 1 | place: USA:California | collected 2016-06-15 | reverse complement strand
CGCCATCATGAGTCAAACTTTGCTTGTGTTTATAACAATAATCCTTCTGCCGACCATTACGATTTATATTTACAATGTCGTAACGGGCCGTTTTTTTCCTCACGAAGCTTGGAAGACACTACTCCCCCAACTCTGGATGTCGTCTTTCTTCTGGCGCAATTGGGTCACTAATATCGGCCTCACGGTTGGTTTTATTCCGTTCATCGGTGCACTTCTAGGAATACTATTTTTCCGCGATGGGTTGCCAAGATCGTTAGTGATGGGCTTATGGATTGGATACGTGATCTTTGGCCTGGCCCTCAACTATAACTTCGCCACGCATGATTATTACCAATTACAGCTCATCCCTATTGTCGGCCTGTCGCTAGGGCCGATTGTAGCTCTGGTGATGAATCACTTAAATCATACTCGTCCGCAGTTGCATTGGCGGATTGCGGCCTGGAGCGCGCTACTGCTGGCATTGGTTCTCAGCATCGCGGTAGCTCGGCCGAGACTAGTCGACGCCAATGCAGATCATAAGGTCAATTCCCGACGAGAAATTGGCGAGCTAGTTAACCACAGCACAAAGACAATTTTCTTATCTGACGACTATGGAGTGCCGCTGGAATACGAAGGTCTACTCTCGGGCTCCTCTTGGCCACTGCAGTGGGACTTGGAGTGGGAGCGGTTGGCTGGTTTAATGTCACCAAGCGCGCAGGAGCGTTTTAACACTCGGTTCACCAAGAATTCGCCCGAGTATTTCATCGTGGAAGACTTGCGGGAATTTGAGCAGCAACCAGACCTCAAGGAATTCCTTTCAAAGTTTCCGATCGTGTCTCAGAAAAACGATTATTTGATCTTCAAGTTAAACGGAGGCTAAAAAGCGCTGAGCTCATACTACAAAGTTCAGCGCAATTTAGATCGAAGATGATTGGGACCGCCGCGATGGAGAGGAAATAACTGGCACCTCAGTTTCTTGAACACATGAATAATCAGCCATTCGTTTCGGTCATAATCATTTTTTGGAATGCGGATCGCTTCATTGCAGAAGCGATCGAGAGTGTCTTTGCTCAGACGTACCGCGCTTGGGAATTGTTGCTCGTGGACGATGGCTCCAGCGATTGCAGCACGACCATCGCCCGTAGCTACTCAGAACGAGATCCTCAGCACGTGCGCTATCTCGAGCACCCGGGGCACGCCAATCGCGGCATGAGCGCGTCGCGTAATCTGGGTATCCGTAACGCGCGGGGATCATACGTTGCGTTCCTCGACGCCGATGATGTCTGGCTCTCGAACATCTTAGAAGAACAGGTCGCGATCCTTGAGACTTATCCAGAGGCCGCCATGGTCTACGGGCCCATCGAATATTGGTATAGCTGGACAGGCATGCCTGAAGATCGCGAACGTGATTATGTGGAAAAACTTGGCGTGCCGCCGGACACGATCATTGAGCCGCCTAGACTTTTTCCTCTTTTTTTGCGCGACAAAGCGACCGTGCCATCCGGCATACTGGTGCGACGTGACGTCATCGAGCGGGTAGGTGGATTCGAAGACACCTTCCGGGGTGAATATGAAGATCAGGTCTTTTGCGCGAAGATCTGCCTCGACGCACCCGTATTCGCATCGGGTCAGTGTTGGTACCGTTACCGGCAGCACCCCGGTTCGTGTGTCTTGACGGGTCAGATAACAGGAGAAACTCATTCTGCGCGCTTGCTTTTCTTGAACTGGCTTACCAAGTATTTGTCTGAACAAAAAGTCAAAGACCGGGGAGTTTGGCGGGCGCTTTCGGTGGAGTTCTGGCGTTTTAGCCACCCGCGCGCTTTTCGCCTGCTACTTCGCGGGGAGTGTTTTATGAATCGAATCAACGGATTGCTCGCGCAATATGGGGAAAGCTAGTGGAAACCGCACTCGTCCCAGCTATTGAGAGATGGCAGCATCTCATACTCGTGATAGCCCAGCGTACATTGACCCTACCGGTTTGTCACTGGCTTCGGGCGAAATGGAAAAGAATTGACTATGCCACGCCCGCGGGGTGGGTGCGCTTTGGCAGCTTGCGACGCGTCACACCGCTCAGCCGCGAGTTCGGGTACGATCGAGGTTTGCCTATTGATCGGTATTATATTGAGCGCTTTCTGGCGAAGAACGCGTCGGACATCCGCGGTCATGTCATGGAGATTGCAGACAACACCTATACGCGCCGGTTCGGAGGCGACCGGGTGACCGCAAGCGATGTGCTTCACGTTGAAGCGGGTCATCCGAATGCGACCATTGTGGGCGACCTGACCTGCGCCGACCATATTTCGTCCGGGAACTTCGACTGTGTGATTCTGACGCAGACGCTCCAATTTATCCACGATGTGCCAGCGGTGCTGCGCACCGTGAAACGAATATTGAAGCCTGGAGGCGTGGTGCTGGCGACCGTTCCGGGAATCAGTCCAATTAGCCGTTATGACATGGAGAGGTGGGGCCATTTTTGGGCGTTTACGAGTCAGTCTGTACGACGACTGTTCGAGGAGGTTTTCCCCCAAGACCACGTCCAGATAACGGCTTATGGCAACGTGCTCACAGCGGCATCGTTTCTGTATGGCATGGCGACTGAAGAGCTGCGGAAAGAGGAGCTGGAATATTTTGACCCTGATTATGAACTTATCATCGCCGTCGGAGCGGTAAAACCTGCGAATGCTTCTTAGCTGGACAAAACCAAGAATAAAGGGTTCTCTTATTTCACTGTTGGCGAAATACAACGCCAGGAATGGGGTATTTGCCATCGAAATAAAGAGTTCCGTTGGTTTAGGCGCCAAATTGGAGTGGTGCTTAGAAATTCTAGCATACTGTCATGACAATGGTCTTGTTCCGCAATTCAAATTTTCTTATCCGAATTCTGGAAAGTCCGAGGATTATTTCGGCAAATTTTTCAAGCTGAAAGAGATCATTGATGAAAACAAGCCAGTAAAATTTACTACGATTAGCTCTATAATAGACCTTAATTTGGGGAAAGATTACGATACGATCTTGAATATTGAATTGGCGACCTACCTGATTGATAAGTATCTGGCTGTAAAGCAGGATGTCCTAGGCGAGGTTGAGAGCTTTTGTCATCAACATTTCGCTAATAGAAGAGTATTAGGGGTGCACTATAGAGGAACAGATAAGACAAAAGAATCACCGGTCGTTCCGTATGATACCGTAAAAAGGAACATCGAGCACTATTTAAAGTTACGTCCGGAAACTGACTCCGTATTCATTGCGAGTGACGACATAAATTTTATCGAAAATATGGAAAGGGCGTCTGTAGGTCGCCCGATAATCTACCGCAATGATTCATTGCGTTCGGGCGATGGTAATTCTATTCATGAATCAGCAGATACAAATAAATACGAAGTAAACAGGGATGCAATCGTTAATTGCTTCCTTTTATCAAGATGTGACGCTTTGCTAAAAACAGCCTCAATTCTAAGCGGTTGGTCAAAACTCTTCAATCCCAACCTTCCCGTGGTTGTCCTTAACCAACCTTACGAACAATGGTTTCCGGAAAGGGATTTGATTCGTGAGAATTTATTTGAACCGGTTCAATAAGCCCCTCTCGATTCGGCAGCATCTGAAGTGCTCCAACAGCTCCGCCACGGAGTCTGGAGCTAAACCCGCGCACGCAGTTTATGCGGACAATCGACAGCTGACACTCAGTGGGCTAGTTCAGCGCTAAGCGACGCCGATGAGCAGCAAACCAGTCGTCTCGGTTATTGTCATTTTTTTCAATGCGGAAGACTTCATCCAAGAAGCGATCGAAAGTGTTTTCGCGCAGACCTATGAGCACTGGGAATTGCTCTTAGTGGACGATGGGTCAACCGATAAGAGTCGGAGTATTGCTGAGCGCTGTGCTGAGCAATATCCTGACAAGGTACGATGCCTTGAGCACGAGGGCCACCAGAATCGAGGTATGAGCGCCTCGCGCAACCTGGGCATCGACAACGCGAAAGGTCAGTACGTCGCATTTCTGGATGGGGATGACGTCTGGTTACCACCAAAATTGGAGCGGCAAGTGTCGCTCCTGAGTGCGCAGCCCGACGCGGGAATGATCTACGGGGCGACGCAATGGTGGTATAGCTGGACGGGGAAGGCGGAAGACCGCGAACGCGACTTTGTCCACCCGCTGGGGGTGGTACCTGATACCCTCATCGAGCCACCTGGTTTATTAGTTCAATTCTTGAGGAATGAGGGCATTTCGCCTTGCATAGGCAGCGTCCTGGTCCGGCGCGAGCTTCTGGAACACACCGGTGGATTTGAAAAGAACTTTCGCGGGCTGCACGAAGATCAAGCCTTTTGCGCCAAAATATGTCTCGAGACGCCTGTATTCGCCTCAAGCGAGTGTTGGCATCCCTACCGGCAGCACCCTGGATCAGCCAGTGCGGTTGCATACAGGACAAACCAGCATCGTCCAGCGCGATTGTTTTTCTTGCATTGGCTGGAATCATATTTGTCAAAGCATGGGATCGAAGACACGGAGGTCTGGCGAACTCTCGAAAAGGAGTTATGGCAATGCCAGCATCCATTCTTGTACCGCATGAAGGAGCGCACTCAGCAATTAGCGCGAGTCATCAACGCGCGAGCGAGAGAAGTCATCCGGACAGGTGACGCCGGATAAGGTACGCAGAGTGACTGGCGGCGCTGTGGGGTGGAACCTGCAACTCCACGAGTCTAGGCGGAGGCCGCGAAGCTGAGCATTACGGGACTCGTTCTAGCTCCGGCCCCCGCCCCCGATCTGGCATGGTGCTCTCATGCCCTAGCGTCTAAACCGCGTATTCCAAGCAATCCATCACAGCCAGCGTCCAACGGGCCAAAACACCATCTGGTCGCTCCTCGCATCCGGCAAATAAGATGCCGGGCGGGATCTACGCTGCGCTCAAAGGGTGGCGCTCATATAATCCACATGACCACGTACCTCTAAGCAGTCCTCGTCGCAACATAGCGTGTCCCATGGGCGCTTTCAGTCATTAGCTGCTGCCATGGCGTGGTGACAAACTATAAACCTTGGACACTTCTGCATATCGCGGTAACACGATGTTAATCACCTACTTAGGACATTCCGGATTTTGTGTGGAGCTAGCTAAGTCAACGATCATCATGGACCCTTGGTTGTCGCTTTATGGAGCTTTTGATTCGGCATGGTTTCAATACCCATGTAATCATCACCTGAAGGACCTCGTCGAGCGAAAACTCCAAGACACGACAAAGGATCGCTATATCTATATAAGCCATGAACATCAGGATCACTTTGATTTGGCGTTCTTGAATAGCTTGCAAACAAGAGATTTTAAGTTTATTGTCCCCCAATTTCGTCGCTCCGGATTATTCGAATCACTAGCACACTATCAATGTAGGGGTGTGATTCTTTGTCGCTCTGATGAGGAGGTACGGCTTGCCGACGGATTTATCAAATTGTATTTATACGGTTATGGATTTGAACGTGACTCTGCTATTCTCGTTCATCATGATGGACAGAGTTTCCTTAATCTCAACGACTGCAGACTTTATGACCACCTTCAAGAAATCAGAAAAGGACATGGAGACATAGATGTTGTTGCAGGTCAATTTTCTGGAGCGAGCTGGCATCCAACGTGCTACGACTACCCGGAACAGGTGTATCAGAGGATTTCCCAGAAGAAAACGATAATTAAGTTCGAGGCAATTGCGAGAGCTATTGAAGCGATCAATGCAAGAATATTTTTACCTTCTTCAGGTCCCCCCTGTTTTTTGGATCCAATGTTATTTCACTTGAACTTGGAGCCAATAAATGTATTTTCGCGGCCGCCACAATTGATTAGGTATCTGCAGAAAAGGTTCAACCGATCTGAGCGGCGGCATACCCTGGAAGTAATGGAAATGATGCCGGGGGATGTCTTGGATGTGACTGAGTGCAATTTTGCTTATAAGGCACAGGAGAGGCTCAGCGAGGATGGCATTGAGGCGTATCTCAGATCGTATGCAGCTAGATATGAAGTGTTTTTTAGGGACCGCCAAGTGGGGTGTTCATCACAACACTTGGATGATATTTTAAACCGTCTTCGTGAGGCGATAGAATATAAATTGTCTTTGTTTGAATTGAGTCATCTTGTCACTACTGCTCTTTACCTATCCTTACACGAGGCACCAGATAAGATGATACGGGTAGATTTTCAATCCCGCAGAGTAGAGATAGTGTCTGGAGTTATCGACCCGAATTACTATTCTTTGTCTACACCATCGTGGCAAATGGAGCGTGTATTAGACGGTAAAATGACGTGGTACAATTTTTCGCTTACTTTTAGGATGCGCATAAAGCGGGAGCCAGATGTTTATGTGCCATTGCTCCATGATTTTTTGCTCACTGAGGCGGAAGATCTAAAGCAATTCTGCTCGGAATGGCTGGAGTTGGAAGCGAAACTAGAAGAAAACGGCGAACGCATCACTGTAGAAGCGGGAGGTTGCCTTTACTCTGTATCGAGATTTTGCCCTCATCAAGGTGCGGATTTGAGTGAAGGATGGATAGAAGAGAATCGTTACCTGGTTTGCCCGGGGCATTGGTGGCGCTTTGATCTGTGGAATGAGGGTCGATGTGAGGCAAGCCATGCGACAATAAATGCGGTTGCTCTTGAACAAGATGGAGCTAAGCCTCGTATACAAGCACCTCAAGTGGCTGCGCTACGGTCGAGAGTAAGAGCTCAGGGAGTACCCCGCTAGGTGAGTGCATGGGCTACGCTAATACGTCCCGTTCATATACTCCGGGCATTTCGCCCTCCAGCCGCACATTCTGCTCCGGCGTGAGATTCTGGAACATACGGGCGGATTTGAAGAGACTTGGGGGCTGTACGAGGAACAAGTCTCTTACGTCAAGGTTTGTTTCCGCGGATAAGCTATGCGCGGTCGCACCGTGTCAGTTCAAATGACACGGGGAGAACGTTTTCAAACCGAGGGTCATGCCAATTGCGTAATTTATATCATGCTGCACGCGCTAGCGCCTGGTATTTGGCTCGCTTGCCCGTTATCCGCCAATTGCGCTGCCTTCAATTTCGGCGGCTTCAGCCGATTGGCAATGGTCGACAACGGGGAACCCCAATCGTGCGCTTGAGACTGTTGCGCAGGGAAGTCTGGTCCTGCTGCTATCCGCGTTTAGGTCGGGTGTACCAGCGCGCCAGGTGTGGATTGCCTGGGAAGATCTGGCGCTCGGCACTGGCCTTCAAATCTAATTGGCTGACCCTCCCGCTCATCCGGCATCTGCGGTGTGTTCAATTTCGGCGGCTTCAGCCGATTGGCAATGGTCGACAACGGGGAACCCCGATCGTTCGCTACTATTGGGACAGGTATCTCGAAGCACACAAGGCAGATATTCGTGGAACCGCTCTAGAGATCGGCACCACGGAAACGATCCGCCGGTTTGGCGGAATTGCCGTCACTCGTGCCGAGGCGATCGACTTATCGCTACACAGCCCTGAGGTTACCGTCGTCGCCGACCTGAGCCGCGCTGATAATGCGCCGTCAGATCACTACGACTGCTTTGTCAACCAGTTTACGATGCATCTCATGTACGATGCACAAGCCGCTCTTTACCACTCTGTGCGAATTTTGAAGCCCGGTGGCGTCTTGCTCATAAACTTCTCATGTGTCGATTACTATTTTCCACGCGGCCTGGACATGGGAACAGGCGAACCGATGTTTGTATACCGCTGGTTTACCCCAATTCAAGTTGAGAATATGCTCCGGAGCCTCAACCTGGGACCAGAGGATTACACGCTGGATATCTACGGCAATGTATTTACCCGAATCGCCTACCAGATGAACATGCCGGCTGAAGAACTTACCGAGCGCGAACTGGGCTTTATAGATCCCGGCCATCCGTTGTTGATCTGCGTGCGAGTGGTAAAATCGGCCGACTGGCGAGCTGACAAGCCCGATTATCGGACACCCTGGAAGCCCGGGGTCACGCCGGCTCAATGGAACCGCGTGAGAGGACACTACGCCACATGAATCAGAACAAAGATTATTCGCTCGCGCTGCAAAGAGTCTGAAGAACGCTCTCAGCTCTCCTATGGCCTCCTCAGCCCCGGCAACCGGCACCTCCAAGTATGGCTGCAGCACCCGTTGGCGCTTGCCGCTGAAGCGGCCCCAACCCTCCACGCTCCATCACGCACATTGGCGCGACAATGGGGGCGATGTATCCTTGATTCAGCGCTAAAATGACGCTGGCATTGCCCCCTGATCGCAGGCAGTATATGCGCATCTGCCATTGGCTATACACCACTGAAAATTCTCGGCGCAATTTTTGAGATGATTCTAGAACTATCAGTCGTTGTCCCTGTGTATAAAGAGGAATATAATATCTCGGAGTTTCTCCAACGCATCGTTCCGATATTAAACGGATCGTTAAACGACTTCGAGATCATTTTCGTCCTTGACCCCTCCCCCGACAGGACTGAAGAGATAATTCTTGCACACCATGTAGAGGATAAGAGAATTAAACTGCTTAAGTTGTCTCGACGATTCGGACAGCCGATGGCCATTCTCGCGGGGTTGAGTCGTTCGTCTGGCTTGGCGGTGGTCGTAATCGACGTGGATCTGCAGGATCCTCCTGAGTTAATACCTCAGATGGTCGTCAAGTGGAAGGAAGGATATGACGTCGTCTATGCCCAGAGAAGGACACGTGAAGGAGAGACCCTCGTTAAAAGAATGGTCGCATGGGCTGGCTACAAACTGATTAGTGTCATTTCGGATGTGCCCATACCGGCGAATACCGGGGAATTTCGACTCATGAGCCGTCGCGTTGTCGAGGAACTGAACAGACTCCAGGAAACCCACGGATTCCTGCGGGGAATGGTAGCCACAGTGGGATTCAGGCAAACCGAAATTCTGTTTGATCGTCCGGCTCGAGTTTCAGGAAAGACCAAGTACAATCGCTGGTTCGGTTCGATCCGGATTGGCATGCATGGTCTGATCGGGTATTCCAACTTTCTTCTCAATGTGAGTACGTTCACGGGTTTCGCGATTGCCGGTTTTTCTTTTATGCTCGGGTTGGCGTATCTGATTATGAAGCTACGCGGCTTTCCATTTCCCCTGAGTAATCCCACAATCGTCATCTTGATCCTTTTTCTCGGCGGAATCCAGCTAATCAGCGTGGGAATCTTGGGGCAGTACATCGGTCGGATCTATGAGGAGGTCAAGAGGCGCCCGAAATTCATTCTGGACCGAGCCATTGGTTTTGACAACGACTGAGCAGGGTATCGAACAGTATCGGCAAGGTGCCCAGGCCTAACCAGGTGGTACGCTGATGAAAACTCCGTTGGCGAAAGTGTGTATAACCGGGGGATGCGGTTTTATAGGAAGCCATCTTGTAGATGCGTGTGTGGCGCGAGGGATCGAGGTCACTGTGATCGATAACCTGTCGAGCGGGAAAGTCGAATATATAGCCGGCCACGTACGATCGGGGAACGTGCAGTTCATCAAAGGCTCTATTCTGGACCCCTATTTGGCGAAGACGGCGCTTGCGAGTGTTGATACAGTATTTCATCTCGCCGCAAATCCGGACGCCCGTCGCGGTATAGAGGACCCCTCGGTCGACCTGGAGTTGGAGGTTGTTACGACATTCCAAGTTCTCGAGATGATGAGGAGACAGGCCGGTCCGCGTCGAATCATATTCGCGTCCTCGGGTACGGTGTACGGTGACGTGGGGGGGCTCGAGGTTAATGAGGATTTTGGGCCGTGTCAGCCAATCTCTCCGTATGGGGCGGGGAAACTTGCAGCCGAAGCGTTCATCTCCGCGTATGCGGGATCATTTGGAATCAGTGGGATCGTCTGTCGTTTTGGAAACGTGGTCGGGGAAAGGGCCACACACGGAGCACTTTTCGACTTCGCCAATAGGCTGAAAGAGAACCTCAGCGTGTTGCCAATTTTAGGTGACGGCAGGCAGGCGAAGCCTTATATCTACGTTCGAGACATAGTAGACGGCCTGCTTTTTGTCGCGGAGCGAGCGGATGCTCAGTTTGATGTTTTCAACATGGCGCCTCAAGGGGCAAGCACCGTGGAGTTTCTCGCACGTGTACTGCTCAGAGAGCTGGGTCTAACAGATACTATGATAGAGACCGGGAATACCCCTTACGGCTGGATCGGCGATATTCCACAAAGCCGGATGAGTGGCCAGAAACTGGCTAAACTCGGTTGGTCGCCGTCCTATACCTCGGATCAGGCGGTAGAGGTGGGAGTGAAGGCATTTGCGGAGGATCTTAAGCTGACGGAGCCGTTTCGTACACTCCTCCGGGAGTGTAGGGCAGGCATAGATGAAGCGGATCGAGAACGGACGAGCATTTCGTCAACTGTTTTCGTTGCTGCGGCGAGCGGACGTCGTTTTCCTGAAGATCCCGAGGTTTTGGCATTAGGCATGGAGCGTGGTGATGGCCGGGGAGCAATGAGGATGGTGAGCCGCAGCATTCGTGGGGCCGTCATCGGTGCAGGGCTGATCGGGAGACAGCGAAGCCACAGCTTTATCTCGGTCGGCGATACTTGCCTCAAGTACGTGTGTGACCCGGAGCGGGCCGCCGGCATAAAGCTAGCCAATGAGGTAGCGGCATTACAGGGCCAGCCATGTGAATGGGTTCAAGATTATGAGGCCTTATTGACCCGCGATATTGATCTAGCATTTGTAGCGGTTCCCCATAATATTGCGGCTGAAATCGTGATGCGGCTTTTGGAGAATCGCATTAATGTCCTCATGGAAAAGCCGATGGGCATAAACGTGGAAGAAGCGCAAGCCATTGCGAGCATAGCGCGAGACAGCAAGGCCACATTGGCGGTGGGTTTTAATTACCGGCATTATCCCGCCATCGCACGCGCGAAACAGCTCGTCCAACAGGGAGTGATCGGTAACGTCATATACGTACGAATGATTTTGGGACATGGCGGACGGCCGGGATACGAGAAGGAATGGAAGCTCAGCCGGGCAAAATGTGGTGGCGGAGTGCTTTTCGACCCCGGAGTGCACCTGGTGGACCTCGGCAGGTTTTTCCTGGGTGAACTTGAGCCCGTGCAGGCGCATATCGCGACGCTGCATTGGTCCGTTGATGTGGAGGATATAGCGGTTGCTATCGCGCGGAATCACCAGGGTGCAGAGTTTCATCTCCACACGAGCCTGATAGAGTGGGAAAATCATTTCTTCGTCGGAATTTTCGGAGACGGTGGCTACATCAAGATTAACGGACGAATGGGCAACTATGGCGTTCAGGAGTTAGTATACGGAAAAAAATGGGCATGGCTGGAAAACGGTTCTCAGCGTGAGAGGAATGTTGTCGAAGTGTTCGGGAATGAAGACACCAGCTTCAGCCAGGAAACAAAGCTGGTGGTTGAAGCGATTAGAAATGGCCGACCGGTACCGGAAAACCATGAGGATGGTCTAAGGGCGACCGAGTTAGTTGACCAGTTATATCGAATGGCAACCGTAAAGCCATGACTATCCGCGGCAAGGTTGTCATCGTGACTGGAGCTGCCAGAGGAATCGGTAAAGCAATAGCGGAGGAATTTGGCAAGGCGGGAGCGTGTCTTTTCTTGATCGCACGCTCGAAAGATGAACTGGAACAGATTACTTTACACCTCGCCCGTTACGAATGTGACGTTCTCGCTGAGTCGTATGATATCGCAGATCCACGGCAAGTCGACCTCGCCGTCGAAGCGGGTTTGAAGAGGTTCGGTCGCGTAGATGTGCTTGTAAACAACGCGGGTGTCCAGGGCCCCATAGGGCCGGTGGAAGATCTCGACTTCTGGGAGTGCAAGCGAGGGTGGAGGGACCGGTCCTCTTCCCAGGTTTTGCCCCTACGCCGCGTCGAAGGCTGCAATCGTGAGACTTACAGAAACGGTTGCAGAGGAAGTAAAGGCGTACGGCATCACAGTGAATGCGATAGCACCGGGAAATGTCAAAACGAGGATGACCGAACAGGCGCTCTCTGCTGGAGAGAGGGCAGGAACGGAGTACCTGCAAAAGTTGAAAGAGTTGGCCAAGGGAGGAGGTGTGTCTCCATATTTAGCTGCGGAGTTGGCTCTTATTTTGGCCTCTGACGAGGCACAATCAATCACTGGGCGTCTAATCAGTGCGGTATGGGACGATTGGAGAGAGCTAATAGGTCGTGCCGAACAGATCCAGGCTACGGATATTTACACGTTACGGCGGATTCTGCCGAAGGATCGGGGTTTCGACTGGTAAGTGATTGGCCGATTGGGGACAATATGATAATAACTCGTAGCCCACTACGAATCTCAGTGGGGGGCGGTGGAACCGATCTTCCTTCCTACTATAGGGAACACAGCGGGCTTGTCATCGCTGCCGCGATCGACAAGTACGTCTATATCAGTCTCCACCCTATGTTCGAGCAGCAGATCTTCATCAGGTATTCCGGGTTGGAGCGGGTTCAATCAATCGAGGAGATACAGCATCCGATAGTTAGAGAGGCCTTAAGGCTGATGAAAATCAGCCAACCTTATCTCCAGATCACGAGTATTGCCGACATCCCGGCCGGCACCGGCCTGGGCTCATCGGGAAGCTTTACCACCGCTCTCTTGAAAGCGCTGCATGCGTTGAAAAAGAACCTCGTTCACCCGCAAGAGCTGGCCGAGCAGGCCTGTCACATCGAAATCGATCTTCTCAAAGAGCCGGTCGGCAAACAGGATCAGTATATTGCCGCGTATGGCGGGATTACTTGCTTCCGCTTCCTACCCAACAATCAGGTCGAGGCATGGCCGCTCAACATCGACACCGATACCCTGTATAACTTGGAGGACAACCTCCTGATGTTCTATACGGGCTACTCCCGGTCGGCCTCGACCGTGCTCCACGAGCAGGATGTCAAAAGTAAACAGAACGATAAGGAGATGATTGCGAACCTGCATTTTATCAAGGACGTGGGTCGAGAAAGCAAAGCCGCGCTGGAAGCCGGCGATCTTGAACGCTTTGCTGAGCTGATGAATATTCATTGGGAGTATAAGAAACAGCGCTCGGCCGACATGAGTAATAACCACGTCGACCAGTGGTACCAGTTGGCACGCGATAACGGCGCGTTGGGGGGCAAACTGATCGGGGCGGGCGGCGGCGGCTTCTTGATCTTTTATGCGGATGATAAGGTGCGTCTCCGGCGAGCGATGCGGGAGGCAGGCTTGCAGGAGGTCCGCTTCCGCTTCGATTTTGAGGGTACGAAGCTGATCGCGCAATCATGAACCATGGGATGCTCCCCGTTGCAATTCTGGCCGGCGGCGTCGCGATGCGGCTACGACCTCTGACGAAGACCATCCCCAAGGCCCTGATCGATGTGAATGGGGAGCCATTTATTGCTCATCAACTGCGTCTGCTGCGTGCCAATGGGATAGAGCGCGTGATCGTTTGTACGGGTTACCTGGACGAGATGATTCAGAGCTACATTGGCGACGGCGTACGGTTCGGGTTGCAAGTCGGTTTTTCTTTTGATGGCCCTCGCCTGCTGGGAACCGGCGGCGCGATCAAAAAGGCCTTGCCATTGCTGGGCGACGCCTTCTTTGTGCTGTATGGCGATTCCTACCTGCCTTGTGATTATCGCGCAGTGCAGAGCGAATTTGAGAGGCGCGGTAGATTGGCGCTGATGACGGTCTTCCGAAACGACGGTCGTTGGGATCGAAGCAATGTCGAATTTGTTGATGGGCAGATCCTGGCCTACGATAAGCAGAACCAAACACTCTGGATGCACTACCTCGATTATGGGCTGGGGATATTTAAGCGAGCTGCCTTTGAGAACGTTCCTGATGACCAGCAATATGATCTGGCTACGTTGTATCAGGATCTTCTGGCCCATGGTGAACTTGCGGCCTACGAGACCAGCCAACGCTTTTATGAGGTCGGGTCGTTGGAGGGCTTAGAGGAGACGCGTCGCTATCTGGCGGTGCAATCCCATCCCTGAAAGGGGACCATCTATGAATTTCACAAGACAGTACCTTGCTGAGGTGGGTCAGATTTTGCTGCAATTGGATGCCGATGCCATTGAGCGGGTTGTACCCTTACTGGCCGAGACCCGGGCAAGAGGCGGACGGCTGTTTATCCTGGGGGTCGGCGGAAGCGCGGCCAATGCTTCGCATGCGGTCAACGATTTTCGCAAACTCGCTCACTTAGAAGCCTATGCCCCGACGGATAACGTGTCGGAGTTGACCGCGCGCACAAACGATGAGGGATGGGCGAGCGTGTTCGAAGGATGGCTTCGCGTAAGTCGGGTGGGAGCTGACGATATCGTGCTTGTGCTCTCGGTGGGAGGGGGCGATGCGGAGAAAAACATCAGTCCCAACCTCGTGGCTGCCCTGCAGTACGCAAAGCATGTCGGCGCGCGGGTCATCGGAATCGTCGGGCGGGACGGCGGATATACCGCGCAGGTTGCGGATACTTGCGTGATCGTTCCGACAGTCAACTCTGCCCACGTCACCCCGCACACGGAGGCCTTTCAGGTGGTGATCTGGCACCTGCTGGTCTCGCACCCGCAGCTCAAGGCCGAACAGACGAAGTGGGAATCCGTACGATGAGGGAACCGTTGCGTCGCGCCGTGTTCCTGGACCGTGACGGGGTCCTGAATCGCGCCATCGTACGGAATGGAACGCCTCATCCCCCTGCCACCTTGGCGGAGCTGGAGATCGTGCCTGATGCGTCTCGAGCGCTCGAAGACCTCAAGGCTGCGGGATTTCTTCTGATCGGTGTCACGAACCAACCCGATGTCGGACGCGGCACCCAATCCAGAGCGGTGGTAGAATCGATCAACGCCGCCCTCCTTGCATCCTTGCCCCTTCAGGAGATCCTGGTCTGCTACCATGACGATGGCGACGGTTGTGACTGTCGCAAGCCTCGCCCTGGCCTCATATTCCAGGGATCTGTGCGGCACGCGCTTGACTTGTCATCAAGCTTCATCGTTGGCGACCGATGGAAAGATATGGAGACCGGCCGTCGAGCCGGCTGCGCGACCATTTTTCTAGATTACGACTACGGCGAACGTTGCCCTGACAGCCCACCAGACTATACAGCGCATTCGCTTTCTGAGGCGGCAGCGTGGATTCTGCGCCGCGCCGCCGGGAGGGACAGATGACAGCCCTCCAAACCGCAAGTCGCGCCGTTCCCGGTTTACCTGCGCGCGCCACGACGGTGACTTCTTCAAATTCGCACACCGTTGAGCGCATAGCGCGTGTCATCCTTGGACGCCACACGCGTTAGCTCCAGCACTTTTTTGTTAACTAGCATCTGTCTTGCCCTCGATCCGGTTGAGCACGTTACTGTTTGTCGTTGCCGCCGATCAGTATCTATCCGAGATCATCGCTACAAGGAGGAGGAAAAAACGATGAGCGATAACGAACAACCACAGGCGCAGTTCAATCCGCTAACGCCGGAACAGCTAGCGTGGTCAAAATCGGTCCGCTCGTGTGTCCCTCGAATCGCCGACTTAAAAGTCAAGATCTTCGCCGATGGCGCAGATACGGCGGGCATGTTGGAGCTGTCTCGCAACCCTCTGATAAAGGGGTTTACGACCAACCCCACCTTGATGCGGAAGGCGGGGATCACGGACTATCAGGCGTTCGCACTTGACATCCTCCAGGCGATTCCCGATCGACCCATTTCCTTTGAGGTGTTTTCGGATGACTTCGCCGAGATGGAACGGCAGGCGCGCAAGATCGCAGGGTGGGGCGAAAACGTCTATGTGAAGATTCCTGTGACAAACACCCTTGGCGAATCGTCCATGAAGTTAGTCCAGGATCTCGCTCAGGCTGGCGTAAAACTGAACGTGACTGCGCTGACAGCTCTCGATCAGGTGCGCGATGCAAGCGCGGCGCTGGCAGGGGGACCTCCTGCCTTTGTATCAGTGTTCGCCGGCCGTGTGGCCGATACCGGCCGTGATCCGGTGCCCCATATGGCAGCCGCGGTGGAGCTGGTACGTCGCTACCCGGACATTGAGTTAATCTGGGCCAGTCCGCGTGAGCTGCTCAATATCTTCCAGGCGGATGCCGTTGGCTGTCACATCATTACGGTGACAAGCGACATCCTGAAGAAATTGCACCTGGTCGGCAAGAATCTGCATGAGTATTCACTGGAAACCGTCAAAATGTTTCACGATGATGCTGCAAAGGCTGGTTACACGCTGTAGAGCCCGGTCAAGTCTTTTTCTTCCTGTAAAAGCTAGAGGGATAACCTCCGCGTCTCATGATGTCAGGCAGCCAACTTCACCAAGTCTGGATCCGGTCAGTTTCCCTGTTTGAATTGCGAATGTGCGAGCGCCATGAGAGAATCGCCGGCGGCACTCATCACCGCTGGCGCCAGAGGGCTGAACCGCAGTCCATGCGGAGGCGTCTGAACATCCACGTCCTCGCCGCCTACGCGCTGGTTACTCTGGCGCTGGCGTACTTCGGGGTTATGGCTAGCAGGCACATCGCTCTCCCGGGGCTGAACGTCGACGAAGTGCTCGGTGTCAGACCAGCAGTTGGCGGCCCCGTCGCTAGGCGCATTTTCGGCATTCCGGTCCTAACCATATCGTATATAGGCGCGCTAAAGAGCTATATCTATTTTCCCATCTTCGCGCTCTTCGGCGGGTCACCGGAGACGATCCGGCTACCGACCATCTTTATCTCCCTCTTGACACTCGCGCTCACTTTCAAGCTTTCGCGACTGCACTTTCGGCCATCATACAGCGCACTGCTGGTCTTGCTCATGGCTGCCGATCCCATATTCATTTTCATGAGCAAGGCGGATTATGGTCCGATTGTCCTAATGATGTTCTTTAAGATGCTGGCACTCTACTTCTTCTTTCGTTTCATCGCCACTTCATCACCACGCTATCTCTGGGGGGTTGCCGTCTCGTGCGGCCTGGGCCTGTTCGATAAGTTCAACTTCATGTGGTTCGTACTCGCCCTTGTCGTTGCTGCTGTCGTCGTCTTCAGACACGAGCTACGTTCGGCCGTGGCTCAGTCTCGTTCTCAATTCATCTGGCCGTTGGGGGCGTTGCTGGTTGCCCTCGCTGTTACCGCTCGCTATTCCATGCCACTCTTTCTGCAGACGCATTCCCGCGCCGTGTCTGCTTCCAGTTCCGTAACAAGTGATCCGCTGGGGCGCATCCAGTTCGTTTCGGACCTCTATCTCCAGACGATGAATAGTAAAGATGAGTGGTTTATACAAAAATCGGCCCACATGGGAACGATTACCAATTGGATCACACTACCGATCATCGGACTGGTCGTTCTTGCTGCCACGGCGCGTCTGCTTCGCAAGAGACAATCCCCAATCGCCCAGTTCATCGACCGCGTCGGCCTCTTCTATCTTCTCATTTTCGTGGCCATTCTCGTCCAGATCGTCCTCACCACTGCAGCGGACGGCCCCTATCATATTATGATGCTATATCCCTTCCACTATATACTCATGGTGTCCGTAGCGAACCGTCTTTCGGGTCTGAGGTTGGGCGGCGTGCGATCTGATCAGTCGGCGGACGGTGTCCATTCACCGTCAAGCCGAAGGCGATTCGGCCGTAGCGAATTGTGTTCACCGCAGTTGGCGCTTGTACTCGGCGTCGTGTCAGTAGCGGCCCTGCTGGTCGCCTCAGAAGTCAGGGTTGGCGTGCACTACCAGCAGGCAATTGACGACCAGGCATTCAGTTTCGTGTGGACGCCGGCTATCTATAAGCTGAGTGCCTATCTGGACCGGCGAGAAGTACAGCGAAATGCAGATGCAATCATATCGGCAAACTGGGGAATGCATAACCAGGTGTTTGTTCTGAGTCGTTCAGGCGATCGGAGCAAGTATACAGACCTGTCACGCGAATTTACTGAACTCGATAATCCAGAGCAAGGTAAGTCACTTGCCGAAGAATTCTTCGCGGGAAAGAGAGTTCTCGTGTTAGCATACGCAGAAGGCCTAGGTGATCGCACCACCGCTGCCGCACGAGACCATTTTCTATCCTTTGCCAAGTACTATTTCGGAGCGATCAGACGGGAACGAGTTGTCACCAATGATCGCGGGGAAGCGATGTTCGCAATCTATTACGTGGACGCGCGCGCGCGAAGATAGCTGCGTGGTCCGCGCCTCGCGATCGGCAACCTCCGGACGACGGAGGCCGACGTTCACCCGCGCATGGGACATCCTGCGCGAAGCCGCGCGAGCACCTGCTCCATCAGCGTGTCGGGAACGCCCGGGTCGAGGCGCGCCTTGATCTCGGCGGAGCGTCCCGTAGAATTCGGCCGCGGCGAGGAGCGCGCGCCGCTTGAACAGAGCAGAAGTCAGTCAACATGAGTGGCTACCGGATGTCACGCCAGCGGAGTGGAATCTCCGAATCTCCAAATGGGACATTATGATGCAAGAAACGGAAAATGAGGCGTTTGTCAGACCTCTGTTGAAACGCGGGACGGCCTTATCTGTCGAGACGCGACAGGTGATCGTTGGTTTCGCCATCATACTGTTGGTCACGATAATTGGGATGCTGTTGACGCTTCAAGGCTGGAAATCTCGCCCGCCGGCCTTTGATATGCTGACCTATTTTAACAGCGCGGAACATCTGTTAAAGACGGGAACGCCCGCGCGCTATGGCGATGTCTCAAGCTATGGTTCTTTCCCACCGGGGGGAACGACTTGGCTTATGGCGCCAGGGATGCTTCTTTTTCATGATCCTCGCCTCTACGAAAAGTTTGGAAGCACGCTGTTGCACTTGGGAACGTTGCTGGGTGTGTTTCTCTTGGCGCGTCGATCATTCGGGATGAGGTGTGCTTATCTCTCCGTCATCCTCTACGGTCTGTCTGGACTGGGCCTCTCCTTCGCTGGCTCTCTTTATCCCATTGGGCACCCCTTCTTTTACGTTTGGCTGGCCTATTTCGCCGTCCAATGGGTAACGTGTAGGGACGCTAAATACCTCGCCGCGGCCATGGCCACCTGGACGGTCGGGATGTATGTGGATATGGCCATCACGCCTGCCGTGCTGATTTTGCCGGCTCTGTGGCTTATCTATCGTCCTCCCCTATTCAGTAAACTCCACCTGATCGCTGCTGCTGTGACTCTAGCGCTATGGTATCCCTATCTGCAGTTTGAGATGGAGCGAGGTCTCGCGGACCTCAAATCCTTATTCACACTCCACTATATTGTACCTGCCAACTATAAAGAGGCATGGTGTGATCCGAACTTGACTCTGGAGTATTTGACGAGCCCATCCATGCCCTCTCCGTCCGGTTCGAACACATTGCAGGAGGCTCAGAGCAAGGGGTTGACTGTATTGGACCGCCTGCTGAGGCGAGGACGCCGCGTTGTGGTCAACTTTAATGAAGTGGCGCCCTCTCCCGGAGTCGGCCTCCTGTTGACGATGTTAGCGCTCAGCAGTCTTGGCGTACTGAGTGTCACTGCACTCGTTTCCCGTGTGTGTCGATTTGTCACCCGCCAGCCCATGATACCTGGATCAATGACTGCCAAGTCGTCACTTTCTCATGCAGTAATAGCCCTTCAGGAGATAGGAAATAAGATTGAAACGGAGTTATTCGTACTCAGCCTCGTGGTGCCTTGGCTCACGCTCCTCATAGTCGCAGAGCTTGATAATCAGGGAAGGTTCTTCTGGCTTTGGCCGCTTCAGGCAATTGCTCTTTCCGCGTTCATCACGAATATCATGGCGCGATTGCGAATGCCTTCTTCCCTGCTATGGCTAAGCTATCTAGTTCTTACCGGGGCTCTGGTGATTCCTCCTTTTCACTCGCATGAGTACGCAACAAACGCACAAACAAGGGTGAAACTATGGCTGAGAAACGGCTGGGCAGGCTCTGATCCTGAAGAGGTCAGAGTTGTGGACTATGTATCGAATCAAATTCGCTCCGACGGCAGAGATCACGCGGCAATTGGCTATCAGATCTTCATCTATCCATTCATGGCCAAGTACAACATCATTGACAGGCAATACAAAGTAGGAGCCGAGTTTGATCTCCTTTTCAAATATCGGCACGCCATCCGGAACACAGATCAGTGTGCCGAAGGTCTCTCGTCCGCCGACGAATACCGTATCGTCCAAACGCGACCCAAAAGTGGCCCAGAGGAGCCTAGACATTATTTTGATCTGCCTTTGGATAAGAGTTACCACCTATTGCGGCGCTTTGATTTGTATCAGGTGTTTAAACGCGACTAAGGGTTAGGTCCCTGGACTGGGACAGGAATTGCGCACCCATGTATCACGACCCTGGAGACGCATCGCTCCTTACATGAATCTCTCAAACAGAGTCGGCCGATTATTGAACAATTGCGGTAAACAAAGTCTGGAGACGGTCCAAACGAGCAGTCGTTCCGAAATTCAAGCTGTTGACGTGTTTACTGAACGCGATAGAGAAGCAATCGAACGACTCGCGCTTGGAACCTCCATCGTTAAAAATCCTCTCGGAACCTAAAACCCAAAGAAACCTAGACCCAATCGGGTTCCAACCTTGTAAGCGGCACTCGACTATGGTCTTGTGTGACTTCGGGTTGGGATAAATCCATTGCCAACAGGAGGCGCTTGACCTGCTATTGATCGAAAATGCTCGACGGGCGGGAAGGTCAGCATGAGCTCTGCAATTGTCTATGATCCGAACGGTCGTACATTTTGTCGATAGCAGCACATTCGGAGGGAACGAGCAGGCCCTCCTGCATCTCCTTGCCGGTTTAGACCGGCGGCGTTGGCGCTCTGTTCTTCTTCATCATGCTGATCCGGGCCTCGCGCCCTTGCTGGAGGGAGCACGTAGACTAAACGTAGAGACCAGGATTGTACCCAAGTTGTTACGGATGCAAACGATCGCCGGATTGCCACGGTTCTTTCAGCAACTCCGGTTGGAATGTCCGGCTATCTTTCACGCTTATCTCAATTGGCTGTTATCCTGTAAGTATGGTCTCCTTGCGGCAGCTCTCGCTCGGGTGCCCGCGATCATCGCGACCGCATCGTGCAGACGAAACCCCAGAACGGAAAAGGGACGCCAAGATTGTATTTCGACACCCCGCTGAACCGCGACTTTAGGCTATTAGGCCAATTCGGTCCATACCAGATTTTCAAGCGGCAGTGAAATCGCGACCAGCGTAAAAGCAAAATGATGAGGTTTGGGCATGGTCTTGTCCAGCGAGCGCAATAACTTCAGAACCGCTTCACGCCTCACGTAATTATCCTTCTGTAACATTGGGTCATTGATTTAACCGACTTCGGCTTAGGCTTCGCGCCAGGCAGTTTCCATTTGACAACACGTTGACTTCCACGCTCTTCTCTCGTTATCTCAGCCGCTTTCTCAGGACATCACCGTCCGCGCTCTTGTAAGCCAAAAACGCGAAACCTTACTGTACCCATGCTCAGGCTAATACCAAAATGCTCAGATTCACGCCAATAAGGATCGGAAGGATGCGGAGATTACAACAAGCGGGATGGTGGCTTAGATACCGGTTCGCTTCGCCAGGGCTGATTTTGATGTACCACCGGGTGGCTGAGCTGACTAATGCATCACGGATACAACAACCCCATAGGCAACGCGTCACACACTGGCTACCGCAGAGACATTGATGGTCTCCGCGCCTTGGCAGTTTTGGCTGTGCTGGCTTTCCACGCGTTTCCACAGATTCTACCAGGCGGATTTGTGGGGGTGGACGTGTTCTTTGTCATTTCCGGTTACCTCATCTCAAGCGTCCTGTTTTCTGATCTTCAGCGGGGGCGGTTCACTTACCGGGAATTCTATGCGCGTCGGATGCGGCGCATCTTTCCAGCGCTGGCTGTGGTGCTGGCAACGTGCCTGGTCTTTGGTTGGCTGGTGCTCCTGGATGCGGAATACACACAGCTTGGCAGCAACGTGGCAGCGGGCGCCGGTTTTTTTGCCAACCTGGCGCTATGGCGGGAATCTGGTTACTTTGACAGGGCCGCAGAACTGAAGCCACTCCTGCACTTGTGGTCCCTGGGGATTGAAGAGCAGTTCTACTTTGTCTGGCCCCTGGTGCTTGCGTTAGCTTGGTCGCGGCGCTGGACGGGTGCTGTTCTTACGGCGGTGACCCTGGGTTCCTTTGCGCTGGGAGTGTGGTGGACTAGGCATTCTGCAGCTGGCGCGTTTT
>WNGL01002535.1_pt1 | contig 22056 bp, 18 predicted proteins | sample 5400591 | NCBI WGS metagenome assembly WNGL01 (sample SAMN13153377, study PRJNA577476) | soil metagenome | isolation source: 80 cm soil or saprolite under Garry oak tree replicate 1 | place: USA:California | collected 2016-06-15 | reverse complement strand
CTGCGCCGATCAGTGGCAGCGGCACAAAAGCGAGTCGAATTTTCGGTCCGGCAAAATATTGTGTGGAGATGGCACCGATTTGCGCGCCAATGGCCGCGCCGGTGTGCATGACGAGCGCAATCAAGATATCCACGTTGCCCTTAATCGCATGGGTGAACGTGCCGTAACTGGCTGAGATGATGATCTCAAACAAATCAGTGCCGACCGCCAGGTGAGTGGGAATCCCGAGCACATAAACCATCGACGGCATCCGAATGTAACCAGCACCTCCGCCGAGAAAGCCTCCGAACACCCCGCCCACGAATGCAACCAGGAGAATCATCCAGAGCGAAATCGCTTTCACGCCGGATGTGGGAAGAGCAATCATCGGCCAAATCTTCAGCCGCTGGATCGTGCGCGTCGTGGGTCCGAAGGCCGATCTGTCCCGCTTCGCGATTGGACCTTTTACTTTTTCTTTGGATGATCGTCGTTTTTGCGACCTTAGTGTTTTTTGGCTTTCCCACAACATGAAGGCCGAGATGCTCAGATAGACAACAATTGCGACAATGCTCACGATCAGGTTGACATTGCCCGCGCGCTTTAACATTTGAATCAACTGCGCGCCTGCCTCCGCGCCGGCAATTGTTCCGATTGCCATGATCAATCCGAGGCGAAGATCGACATTCCCGAGTGCGCGGTGTCGTTTTGCCGCCACTACTGATTTTCCGACGATATGCGCGAGATCGGTGCCGACCGCGAAATTCCAGTCCAAACCAACGAGGCGTAGGGCGGGGCCCGCAATGAAACTTCCTCCAACCCCAAAAAATCCACCGAGAATCCCGACGAGAAACCCTACAATGACCAGATAGATCGGGCTGATGTGCGCCCCGGAAATTGGAAAAAACATGGCTTATTCGGAGCGGCCTCCAATAAGGCGGAGCAAAAAGGTGGTAACACTTTCGAGAACAACGGCCTGACCGATGATGAGTAGGATCGCGACGCCGGCATAAGTGTATCGATGGTGAACCTCGAGCCCGTAGAGCCACCCTCCCAGCAAATGCAACACAAGGAAAAAATAGCCGGTGACCAGGACCGCATAGATGCCCAATTCAATTGCAAAAGCTCGCAGGGTTTTGGCGGTCTCCTGTTTCATCAGAAAAAGAGTAAATCGTTACATCGTTAACGCGTTAAACGACTAAAACGGTGGTTGTCTAACAGCACTGCCGATTCAACAGCTCAACGCTTTACTCATTTAACGCGCCAACGACGTCTGGCGGTTGCGCGAAAGATCGTCAACGGGCAAATTCAATTGCGCTGAGAGCGTTTCTTCCTAACGTTCAACTTCGCTTTTACCGGAAAAATATGGCCGACGTTGCAAACAAATACGCCGAAAACGTAGCGGGAAAATTCTATGTCGATGATCAATGCATCGACTGCGATTTGTGCCGCGAAACCGCGCCCGCCAATTTCAAACGCAACGACGACGGCGGCCATTCCTACGTTTACAAACAACCGGAGAGTCCGGAAGAGGAAGCGCTCTGCAAAGAAGCGATGGAAGGGTGTCCGGTCGAAGCCATCGGCGATAACGGCGCGTAAACTTGTAGCGGCGTCAGTGATCGCCGAAATCGATGGGGAGACAAAAAGACCGGCGCTCACAGAGCACCGCTACAGCGCCCGTCGCGCTGACCATCGCCGGATCGGACAGCAGCGCTGGCGCCGGCGTCCAGGCCGATCTTAAAACTTTTTCGGCGCTCGGTGTTTACGGATTGACGGCGCTCACCTGCGTCGTTGCTGAGATACCGGGGAAAGTATCGCAAATCGAGCCGGTCACTCCGAAAATCATTCGCGAGCAAATTCAAGTGCTCGCGAAGAGTTTCGGGATCACGGCTGCGAAGACGGGACTGCTGTATTCCGCCGAAATTGTCGAAACGGTTGCGCGCGCTCTTGTCGATCTTTCAGGCAAGTTCGGCAATCGCGTTCCGCTCGTAATCGATCCGGTAACGGTCGCGACTAGCGGCGATCTCCTTCTTCGTCCGGATGCAATCGCCCTTTACGAATCGGAGCTATTCCCGCTCGCGACGTTGCTTACGCCCAACCTGGATGAAGCCGAAAAATTGATCGGTGAGCCGATTCGCGATCTGAAAGCAATGCGCAAAGCGGGAAAGAAACTGCAAAAAAAATACCGGGTGTCTGTCTTACTGAAGGGTGGACACCTCGCTGGCGGCGATGCAGTCGATGTGCTTTTTGCTGGCGAGAAGATTCGTGAGTTTTCATCGCCGTTTGTTCGCGGTGTCGCGACGCACGGTACGGGTTGCACTTATTCGGCCGCAATCACCGCCGGTCTTGCGTCTGGCTTATCGCTGGACGATGCAATCGGCCGCGCCAAGAAGTTTGTGAGCGCAGCCATCGCCCAGCGTTTTCGCTGGACATCGAGCTCCGGCAGGAATCTCGACGCGCTCAACCATTCGGCTCGCGCGAGCTAAATGGTTTCCCACGGCACGCCCGGCGATCGTGCCCTACCCCCCTCGATCTTACGCTTCCGCCTTCTCCCAACGCTTCAACTGCATCGCGTCGAGCGCTGCCGCGGTTTCTGCCTGTTTTTTGCTTCGACCGCTGCCCTGGCCAAGAACGATTCCTTCCCAAACAGCTTGCACGACAAATGTCTTTTCGTGCTCAGGCCCGCTTTGCGAGATCAATTCATAAACCGGGCTGCGCGGTGAGATGCTTTGTAGTAATTCCTGCAGATGACCTTTCGGGTTGATGTCAATCGGCTCCTCTACGAGTTGCTCGAAATCGGCACGCGCTTGCGTAAGAATGAATGCTCTCGCCGTGTCCAGGCCGCCATCGAGATAAATGGCGCCGATGAGCGCCTCAAAGGCGTCGGCCAATGTCGAGGTTCGCTCCCGGCCGCCACTGGCCTCCTCCCCGCGTCCTATCAAAAGGTAACGTCCCAAGTCCAGAGCGGCGGCGTGCATCTTCAATGTTTCGCGGGAAACGAGCCGCGAGCGCAATTTAGTCAGTTGCCCTTCTGCTTCGGCGCTAAAGTGGCGAAAGAGATGTTCGGTAATGACCAACTGGAGGACCGCGTCACCGAGAAATTCCAAGCGCTGATTGTCGAAATGATATCGTTTCGTCTCGTGGCCAAGGCTGGGATGCGTCAGGGCCTCCGCCAGCAAGAGCGGATTGCGAAATTTGTAACCGATGCGTTCCTCGAGCGGACTCACGCTACCGCTTTTGATAAATTTCCAGGGAGGTGACGAGGTCGAGGGCGCGCTGCAGCACCGGATCGTGTGCTGGTGATTTTTCCGGCGACCGACCGCGGCGTTGCTGCGCGGCTTCCGCCGCCTCGACCTCAGGATTTGTTCCGGCCAAAAGCGCCGCTTCATTCATGTGCGGCCGTCCCGGTTGATAAATAAACGGGCCCATTCCTTTTTCGCTGCTCAATCGAAAAATCTGCCGCTTCTCTGTCAGCGACATCTCGACGGGCAAGTCCGGCTTTATTCCATCTGGAAACGATGCACGACCTTCCGGCAAAATCATTTCTGCCACGGCAACACGTAACAGCTTCCCGCTTGGCAATGGCAAGTCGGTGTATTCAACTGCTCGACCGGCGGTGGGTTGACCCATGACCAATGCTTTGTCGTAGAACCGCAGCACGCCTGCAAGCGCTTCGGCAGCGCCAGCCGTGTCGCCATCGGCGAGCACCATCATCAGACCTCGAAACGCCGGATCACGGTCGGATTTAAAGACGCGGTCCTGACGGGCGGCCGTTTTGCGCAATGTGAAAAGCGTCTTGCCTTTCGGGCAAAATCGTTTTGCAAATTCTGCCGCCATTGCAAAATCGTTCGTCGCCTGACTTGCGCGAAGATCGACAATCAGCGCGTCCACCTTCTTTATTGCGAAGTTGCCGAGACTCTTATCCATCGCCTGGAGATTAGCGTTATTTAGCGATCCGAGGCGCATGTAACCGATGTGGCCATCCAAAATCTCACTGTAAAACGCACTGGGCGCTTCCGGTGGCGCGCTTTCCCGGGTCGGCAAAAGCATCACACCGTGCGGCAGCCGAATCATCAGACCCTGAACAGTCGCCCGATTCAATTCCGTATCGGTAATTGCATCCGGGTTTGTGAAATTGCTCTGCAACAGCGCGATGACCGCCTGCAAATCTGCCGGGCCTAAAGAATTAAGCAGTTGTTCGGCCGTCGGACTGGGAGAGGGCGAAGCTGTCGGCGTAGCCGATTTACCAGGCGCCGGTACGCCGCCGACCGATGGCGGCACGGTGGGCGATTGCGCCAGGGCAATCGTCATTAGAGAAACGCCGGTCAACGCCGGCCAAGTAAAGCGCAACATCCGGAAAGTAGACCTCGATCTTATAACGCATTTTGACAATCACTCAACGATCCAAGAGTCAGCGTTAAACGCTGGGCGATTTTTCAGGGAGCGACCGCACTAAGAGCAATATCGCGACGATAACGGCAGTTCTCGAAATGAATGCACGCGACGGCCTCGTAGGCGCGCGCGCGGGCTGCTTCGATTGTCGATCCCAACGCGGTGACCGCGAGCACTCGACCGCCAGCTGTCACAATTTGCCCGTTCGCGCGCTTGGTTCCGGCATGAAAAATTTGCACGCCACCGAGTTTGGCCGCATCGCCAAGCCCGGAAATGGTCTTGCCGGTTTCGTATTTGTCCGGGTAACCGCCCGAGACGAGCACAACTGTGACCGCCGGTCGCTGGTCCCACTCGATTGAACAACTGTCGATCTTCCCGTCGATCGTCGCATCCAGTAACGGCAACAAGTCGGACTTCATTCGGGGCAAAATTGCCTGCGTCTCCGGATCACCAAAGCGGCAATTGAACTCGAGCACACGTGCGCCATCAGTACTGATCATCAGACCTGGAAAAAGTAAGCCGCGGAATGTAATGCTCTTTTCCTGCAAACCGCGCAGCAGCGGTCGCATGATTTTTTTGTCAAACTGATCTTCCAACGGAGCGCTCCAGTTGTTTGCGGGACTGAAAGCGCCCATCCCGCCCGTGTTCGGCCCCGTATCGCCGTCAAAGGCGCGCTTGTGATCGCGGGCTGTCTCTAGGAGGCGATAGTCAGCGCCATCGACCAGCGCGTGTAGCGAACATTCCGTGCCGTGCAAAAATTCCTCGATCACGATGCGGCGGCCCGCCTCGCCGAAGCGGCCTTGATTCATCATCTCGTCGATTGTCGATCTTGCGGCAGCAGCGTCGGGCGCAACGATTACTCCTTTGCCGAGCGCAAGGCCGTTGGCCTTGATGACAATCGGAAATTGTAGCCGGTCGCAAAATCGGAGCGCGGCATCGCTGCGTTCAAACGTACCCGCCTGCGCGGTGGGAATTCCTTGTTCGCGCATCAGTTCCTTCGCGAAAATTTTTGAAGACTCGATCTGCGCGGCCGCCTTGGTCGGTCCGAAAATGCGTAAGTTTTGTGCGGCAAAAAGATCGACAATCCCGGCGGCAAGTGGGTCGTCTGGACCGATCACCGTTAGATCGACGCGATTCTCTTTGGCGAAACGAATCACTGCCGCCACGTTACCCGCGGCAATGGCGATGTTCTCCCCGAACTCGGCAGTGCCGGCGTTTCCTGGCGCACAAAAAATGCGCTCTGCATGCGGAGATTGCCTCAGTTTCCATACGAGCGCATGTTCACGGCCGCCGCCGCCAATGACAAGGATTTTCACAGCAAAGCGCGCAGCATCATTGCGAGAAGCGTGCTTTAACGCGAGCTGGAAGCAAGCTAACGGTTAACCGTAAAGGCTTTCTGGGTCAACTCGCGAAAGCTTTCGAAGTTAAGAATGCGGCGGTGATTCGGCTGGCAATATCGACAATTCTAATTTTTCGGTGTGCCGAATGACCAACAACCTCGCGGGAACGCCGATTTGTTCGCTGACCAGCATTTTGTGGAGCTCATGGATCGTGTCGATCGGTCGCTCATCGAAGGCAACGATGACGTCGCCCTCTCGGAGACCTGCGTGCTCTGCCGGACTGTCTTTTTCCACTGACACAACCAGCACCCCAGTTTCCAGCGGCAAATTGTAAAATCGAATGACCCGCCGATGCAGCGGCACATTTTGACCGGCGACGCCGATGTAGCTGCGCCGAATTCTTCCATCACGAATCAACCAGCCTGCGACAAGCTTGGCCGTGTTGCTCGCGATGGCGAAGCAGATGCCTTGCGCCGGTCGAATCATCGCCGTGTTTACGCCGATGACTTCCCCAGCTGAGTTGACGAGGGGTCCACCGGAATTGCCGGGATTCAACGCGGCGTCGGTTTGAATAATATTGTCGATCAAGCGACCGGACTGTGAATACATCGAGCGCCCAAGTGCGCTAATCACGCCCGCGGTCACGCTCGCTTGGAAACCGAGCGGATTGCCAATCGCAATCGCTACCTGTCCGACGCGCAAACTTTCGGAATCGGCCAAACGCACATGAGCAAGCTGGGGCGCATCGATCCGAATCACCGCGAGATCCGTATCGGGATCGTCACCGATGAGCTGTGCCGGACAATCGCGCCCGTCAGAGAGGTTCACCACGATTCGCGTGGCATTATGGACGACATGGCTGTTGGTCAAAATAAAGCCGTCGGGAGTGATGATGAATCCTGACCCGCTTCCAGCGACATCGCGCGGCCGGCCTTTGCTTCGCTGCTGGATTTCTATGTTCACAACGGCAGATGCGACTCGCTCGACTGCGCCGACCACCGCGCGCGAATACTCGTCGAGCAACGAATAATCCGTGGGCACATCGTCTCTGCCTGCAAACCCCGAGCTATTTCGTGGCTGCGGCGACTCGTCCAACAAGCGTAGGGCAGTCGCTTCATTTTGCTCTGACACAACAAAATCTCTCATGATAGTCTCGTAAAATATCGACCACGGTAACTCGCCGTCAACTACAGTGGTTTAATTCTATACAGCGTCTTTAGATTGCTGCTCTCTTCTTGCGCCTGAATTGATAATGCTCTAAAAAGGGGCCATGCGAAAGTCTTCCCCAGTCGGCTCGGTTATGGATGCGCAATGCCCTTCGCGGCTCGTGCTCGATCGCATTGCAGATAAATGGACCGCGCTCATCATCCAGGTCCTGGCTCACGGCACCAAGCGTTACGCTGCGCTTCAGCGCGAGATCGGGGGTATTTCGCAAAAAATGCTCACCCAAACTCTGCGCAGCCTCGAGCGCGACGGTCTGGTCCAACGCAAAGTACACCCGGTCGTGCCGCCGAAAGTTGAATACTCTCTCACGAGGTTGGGGCGAACTTTAATCGAGCCTTTGCACACGCTGTGTCGCTGGTCGGAAAAACATCTGGCAGAACTGCAGGCAAATCGTGCACGGGCAAAGGCAAAGATAGCGCTGCAAAACCGCTCGGCCGCAGCCTAAACGGCCGTTGTCGATCGCGATGCATCAAGCAGAAATCTCGACCTGGCCGAAGCGCGCTTGACCGGGATTGAAAGACGCTTTCGGGGGCGACGTCGTTTTGTTCCTATACTAGTGGAATACGTTCCTCTGGCCAAGGTCAGGCAATCCAATCACACCACCAAAGGAGATCAGAATTGTTGGCCAGCTCGGCGAGAAAACACAGCAGTGAAAAGCCGTATCGCGCCGGCCATTCCCTGGCTGGTCCGCCCAGTTCCACCGCGCAAGCCTCCAACTCGTTCTTGAAGAACTGAGCCAGATGCGACCGCATTTTTTCGCTCAGCCGAAGCTTTTTCCTATCCGACTGGCTGTTGTAATCAGCACTAAGTCCTCCACTCGGCTTGTCGGGATTGGCCCCCAAAAAATTGAGGATGGTGCATCGCAGTTCGACGGGATTTTTTTTCAAGTCGTCAAAGAAATACGTACGAAACTGGTCCGGATGAACATGGCGTTTCCATCGCGCGACGATCGCGCTCGGATACGAGCGCAAGAGCACCCCTGGATGGAGCAAATTCCGAATCACTTCGTCGATATCAGTCACGTCAAACGGCTTGATCATTTGGACACTCACCGCCATGGACAACTGCGACCAGGCTCTCTCAACCGGATCGCGGGCCAGAAAGATCACCTTTAACCTTGGAAAATGATCGACGATCCGCTGAATAATCTCGTCATTCAACATCGAGTAGGCTGGCGTAATGTCGCCAGAGAGAAGTGACGCTTTGGGCTCGAACAGCCGTGCATAGTTGTCCAAATCGATATAGGATCTTGCACTTAAGCTTGCTATTCTCTCCAGAAACCAAAGATCGCGCGCGTCTCTGCGACGCGGAGGAAATGCCCGTTTAGTCCTACTTAGCTCATCAAAGTAGTGCAGTTCCTTTCGAGGAGGCATCCAGAAATCGGGATGCGCGTCGAGCTGTTGATAAAGCCATGTCGTTCCACCCTTCTGAGCTCCGACACACAAGAAATCGGGGCGGGCATCGCCCCGAGCAAACCCACTCTCTTGTTTGTCGCGGTCGTTGGCGACGCGAACTTTGAATGGCCAAATCCAACGCACTTTTGCATTATCTTCTTTGCTGGCTTCAAAAAGCAAGGACGGGAGCAAAACATGCCGCTCATTCGATGAAAAAGCATCGCTGAGTCTTTGTTCCTACTGGCAGCTTTGGCGAAACCCTTGACCGGCTCATTGCCCCGACGAGTGATGTGCGCTTGGCAAAAAGGTCATCTGCAATCTCGCTGCGCGACCGGCGTTCTCTCGTTGTGAGGCGGAACACTTTAATTCGCAAAGGTTCACGCGATCCAATCACACCAAAGGAAGAGATCAAAATTGTCGGTCAACACGGCCAAAAAAGAGAGAAACGAAAAGCCATATCGCCCCGGCCAGTTTCTCGCTGGCCCACCCAATTCGGCAGCGCACAGCTTTAGCTCCTCCTTGAAAAACTGAGCCACATGGGACCGCACTTTCTCGCTCAGCCGAAGCTTCTTCTTGCCCCGGTCACTGTTGTAATCCGCCTTCAGCCGGCCACCTTGCTTGTTCGGATCGGCACCCAAGAAATCGAGGATGGAACGACGCAGTTCAGCGGGATCTCTTTCCAAGTCATCAAAAAAGTAGGTACGAAACAGGTCTGGATGAACGTAACGTTTCCATCGCGCGACGACTCGGCTCGGGTACGAGAGCAAGAGCACCCCTGAGTTAAGCAAATTCCGAATAACAGCGTCGCTATCAGTGACGTCAAACGGACTAATCATTCCGAGACGTACCCCCATGGACAACTGCGACCAGACTCTCTCAACCGGATCACGGGCAATAAAGATCACCCTTAAGTTCGGCAAATAACTGATAACTCGCTGAATGATCTCGTCGTTCAGCGTCGAATAGGTTGGGGAAATGTCACCAGAGAGAAGCGATCCTTTGGCCTCGAACAACCGCGCATAACTCTCCAGGTCGATGTAGGGTCGTTCACTCAAGCTTTTTATGCTTTCCAGAAAACGAACATCGCGCTGGTCCCGCGGACGCGGAGATGCTTTCGTCCTACTCAATTTATCAAAATAACGCACCTCCTTTATGGGAGGCATCCAGAAATCCGGGTGCGAAGCAAGTTGTTGATAAAGCCACGACGTTCCACCTTTCTGGGCTCCGACACAAAGGAAATTGGGCTGCACATCGGCGGTAGACGACCATTTCTCCTCCTTGTCGCGGTTATCACCGACGCGAGCTGTAAACGGCCAAGCGAAATGCATCTTTGCGTTATATTCCCTCCCCAGCCCAAAAAGCAAGAACGGGAGCTAAGATGGCCCTCACGAGGATGGATGGCCGATTTGGCGAGCGCACTTAATTGGCTGGTAATGTCGTGTGCAACTTGCGTTGCCGCTGGTCAATCGGACAATTGCAACTGATGGATAACGAGATCAGCTGCCGCATTTTCCTCCTTTCACCCGCGTACGCTGGCGGTGAGCGAGCGCGCATGATTTTGAGCGAGAGAGCGCAATTCGAACTCGCGAGACGATTGCGCAACAAACAAGGCGCGACAATCGCGGAGGTGTTTACTTTTCTGAGCGGCCTCTATTTTCGTGGAAAAATTGCCTACGCAAATGCATTTGCGCGTCCGATCCGAGGAACCTCGGGCGTATTTGTTATCACGCCAACGCGTGGCTTGATCGATGCGCACGCGCGAATTCGTCTCAACGACTTGCGTGAATTCGCTCTGGTCGACATTCACGAAAGTGATCCGCGTTATCGAGAACCGCTCGAGCGCGACGCGCGGCGTCTGGTAAAGAAAATACCGCCCCGGAGCGAAATCATTCTGCTCGGCAGCATTGCCACGGGAAAATATGTTGACGTTCTGCTGAGGAACTTTGGTGACCGGCTGCGCTTCCCCGTTGACTTCATCGGTCGCGGCGACATGAGTCGCGGCGGATTGATGTTGCGCTGCGCGGTTGATCGACAAGAGCTTCCCTATGTCGCGGTGGCGGGCGCGATTGTTAACGGAAAGCGACCGCCCAAACTCGCGCCTCGAAGATACCCGAAAGAATGCTCTTAAAACCACCGTTGCCGCCGATGGAAGCGCGCTCGGCGGAAGAGGTTCCGGCCGGCAATGGCTGGCAATACGAGCCGAAATGGGACGGGTTTCGTTGCATCGCCTTTCGCGATGATCGGAAGATTTATTTGCAATCAAAACCTGGCCAGCCCCTCGCGCGTTATTTTCCAGACATCGTCGAGGCACTCGCTGGGTTACCGGCACAACAGTTTATCATCGATGGCGAATTGGTTATTCCGATTCGCAGCGCTTTTCTTTCAATGAACTGCAACTGCGTCTACATCCCGCGGCGAGTCGCGTCCAAAAACTTGCCAAAGCGCATCCTGCTATGTTCATCATTTTCGATCTGCTGGGCAAAGATCGACAATCATATGTGGAGCGATCGCTGAAAGAACGTCGCGATATGCTTGAAGAATTTGCCCGCGCAAAATTTTGAAACGAAAAGCGCGCTTCGGTTATCGCCGGCGACAACGAATCTGACCACGGCGAAGAAATGGTTCGCGAAGGTTGGCGGGAATCTCGACGGCGTGATCGCGAAGGAACTTAATGCGTCCTATGCTTGCGGCGAGCGGACCGCCGCGATCAAGGTAAAGCAGATCCGCAGCGCGGATTGCGTAGTTGGCGGATTCCGATTCGCGAGTGGCGCGCGTTTAATCGGCTCGCTTTTGCTCGGCCTTTACGACGAGGATGGACTGCTTCATCACGTCGGATTCACGTCCTCTTTTAAAGCGAGCGATCGCCGCGCCTTGACGAAAAAATTCGAGGCATTAAAAAAGCCGCCCGGATTCACTGGCAATGCGCCAGGTCGGCCGAGTCGTTGGAGCACGGATCGCACTGGCGAATGGGAACCGGTCGATCCGAAAGTCGTGGTCGAAGTTGCCTATGATCATTTTACCGGCGGTCGATTTCGGCACGGCACAAGGATCTTGCGATGGCGGCCGGACAAAGCGCCTCGTCGGTGCACGATGGAACAGGTGGAACATCGCGAAGGCAAATCGCTTGCCCTCTTGTAATAGCAGGATGCACCAGCAAGCAGCAGGAAGACCCAGCCCTTGAGCGAGCAATCTGCAATTCGTCTCATTGTTCGGACTTCAATTCGAAATTGATTTTCACATCGTAATGATCGCCGCTGCCGAGCCCGGCTGGCAGAGGATCAACTTGTGTCACTCGTCTCGCAATCGTCGCTACCGACTCATCGACTACCACATTTTCTGACGGCTTGATGATTTCGAACTTGGACACACGTCCATCTTTCTCGATTCGAATTTTAACAAGCGTCGAAATCTTGGCGCCGGAAGTGACGGTCGTCGTCGGCTGGACCCATTCGCTGTAAAAACGATCATGCAACATATTGCCGTACCAGCCGAATTCCGATGCGCCCGCAGCGTGTCCACCCGTAGCCGCTGAATCGCCTTTGTGGCCGCCGGTATGAGAAGGAGACGCCTTCTTCACAGGCAGATCAGTATCATCAGCATCCGTCTTCGCTGGAGCGGCTTTCGCAATCTTCTTTTTCTCTGTGTCGACCTCGGCTTCCTCTTTCTTCTTATCGGCGTCCTCCGGTGTCGGCTTCACTTTCGGTGACGGTTTTGGCGAAGCCTTTGCCAACACTGTTTTCTTGGGAGTTGGTTTTGGTGTTGCCTTGGGAGTAGCTGTTGGTGTCGACAATTGGATTTCGCTCTTCGCTGCTGTTAAGACGGGACTTTCCTTTTCGGTCTCGTCCGGTTTCAACGGTTTCGGTTCAGGCGGGAGAGTTGAAACTTTTGTCGGTTGCGGCGCGGCGCCGCTCTTTGCTTCTCTGGCAGCGCCATCCCACGCACCACGACTTATCCAAACGATGCTTTGCGCGTTCGAACTCTTTGTTTGGTGACTCCAGCGGATCAATCCCACCAGAACAGCAATATGCGCAAGCGCTATCAGGGTGACGTTTCGCCAGAAACGGGCGTCTGTCGACATCGTCTATCTCGGTTCCGCTCTCGTCGCGATGCCCACCTTCGTGATCTGCGCGCGCTGCAACGCGTCCATTAACGTAACCAGCTTTTGCACGGGTAATTCACGATCCGGTCGGATTACAACCGCCACATCTGGATTTGCCTGCTTCAACTGGGTCAATTGCGCGCTGAGCCTCTCCGAATCGACTACTTGATTGTTCAACCGAATTGTGTCGGTACGATCGATCGAGATCGTTTGCACTTGCGATGAACTAATCGGCGGGGTCGTCGCGCCGCTGGATGGGATCACCAGATTCATGCTGTTTTCGAGCAGCGGAGTCGTGATCATGAAAATGATAAGCAGCACAAACGCGAGATCGAGCAACGGCGTGACATTGATCTCGCTAAGGGTTGTGAGATTGCTGCGCTCCGAATACCGTCTCATGGCCAAAATTCGATGTTTGAAATTAGATTCTTGATGCGTTTTGCGCTGCCTGGCCCCTCAAACATCATCATCTTCGAAACTCCGGCGCGCGCACATTGTGATCGACATACTTGTGCTCAAACTCCGAAGCGAGTTCCGCGGCAAAGTTGTCCATCTCAACGATGACGCCACGAATACTGGTGATGAGAAAATTGTAGCCGAACATCGCCGGTATAGCGACGCAGAGCGCGGTCACGGTGGTGATGAGCGCACCGGAAACACCGGGCGCCATTGACACCAGACTAGGCGAACCAGCCTCCGCCACGCCAGTAAACGCGTCCATCACACCCCAGACCGTGCCGAGCAAGCCAAGAAATGGCGAACCACTCACCGCGGTCGCGAGCAAAATCATTTGCGACTCGAGGGCAAGCGCCGTCTCGCCCACTGAGCGTTCCATGGCCGCATTCACCGCGCCCATCTGGGCCGGTGAAATTTTGTCCGCAATCTCGAGCCGCGCACGAAATGTTTCATCGACTTCTGGCGAACCGAGAAGATGAAAGGTCATTTCCTCGCACCCAGCGCGGTACACATTAAACACCGGCGATCCTGGAAACCGCGCATGCTTTTGAAACAAACGCAACGGCTGTCGATCCTGCCGAAACGCACCGAGGAAGCGGGCGTTCTGTTGCCGGGCGAACCGGATAACGCGCAACTTCGTGATCATGATCGACCAGCTGAAGATTGAGGCAATGGCGAGAAGAGACAGGACGAGCTTTCCTGCGATCGTCGCGTGATTGAACGCGAAAAGCAGACCGCCGGCCGCTAACAACTTTGCAATGAGCATCTCCGCGTCACCTGCATAAGTAATAGCGCAATTTCGCGGAAAGCGAACTGTTTCCGTACGCCGCCGTTAAGCTTTTTTTGGAAAACTCGGCCGTAGTCTGGCCGCCGCGATGAACGCGAGCCCGATCATAAACAAAAACAGCGAGAAAAACTGGCCGCGCGTAAAAGGCCCAATCAATGTCGCATCAGGTTCGCGGAAATATTCGATCACGATCCGAAAAATGGCGTAGCAAATAAAAAAAAGTCCCGACAGAAACCCGTTCGGTTGTCGCGTGCGCGTGCGCACGAGCCATAAAATCGCGAATAGAACGATGCCTTCAAAAAAGGCTTCGTAGAGCTGCGATGGATGCCGCGGCGTCAAAATCGAGCGCAAAGTCGCCACGACCTGTGATTGTCGGTTTACGGCGGCGACAATCGCTTCCGGCGTTGTGAGCGATGGATCAATCTGTGTGCACAATGAGATCGCGCGGTCGGCTTCGGTGGGATGATCGAGCAACTCCTTTGGAAATTGCATTGCCCACGGAACGGTTGTGATACGCCCATAAAGCTCTCCGTTGATGAAATTCGCGCAGCGGCCCAGGAACAGACCAACCGGCGCGGTCACGGCGAGATTGTCGGCCAAATTCAGCCACGAAATTTTATGTCGATGCGCATAGTAAAAAGTGAAGAGCAACAGCCCGATCATGCCGCCGTGGCTCGACATTCCGCCTTCCCAGACGCGCAAGATCGACAACGGTTCCCGCAGCATTTCGGGTTTGTAGAAAAAAACGTAACCGAGCCGCCCACCGATGATGACCCCGAAAAGCGCCGCGCCGGTAATAAAGTCTCCGACTTTAGCCACCGGCAGATCGGCAAACCCACGTTTGGCCAGCCACCGGAGAAGAATGTAGCTGGAGATAAAAGCGAGCACATAAGCAAGGCCGTACCAACGCGGCCCGACGTTATCGTAGATCCGAAAGATAATCGGATCGAGATCGTGCAGATAGTATGCCAGCATTGGTGCGGCGATTCTGCGCGAGGTTTCCAACGTCGGCAACAAAAACGCGCGCTTGCGCCTCCACTCCTGAAGCGACGCGCTTCGCAGATCGAACGAACTAACGCGGGATCGGCGACTTTTGCCGGCGCGTTTTGACGGCTCTACTTAGCACCTTGCGCAGAAACGGCGCGGTGCGACTGGCGCGATTCTTTGCAACTTCTTCCGGCGTCCCAAAGGCGACGACCTCGCCACCCTCCGCGCCGGCTTCCGGCCCAAGATCGACGATGTAATCTGCTTCAGCGATGACGCTAAGATTGTGCTCGATCACGATTACGGTATTACCTTCATCCACGAGCCGATGCAGCACGTTGAGCAGCAGTTCAACGTCGGCCATATGAAGGCCAATAGTCGGTTCCTCCAGTAAATACAGTGTCGATCCAGGCTTGCGCATTTTTCGAATCCGCTCGTTCGCCGCGCGGCTGACGCCGCGTTTTAATTGCGTCACCAGCTTGAGCCGTTGCGCTTCGCCGCCGCTCAACGTCGGGCTCGGTTGCCCGAGTTTGAGATAGCCGAGACCGGTATCGGCCAGCAAGGAAAGCGCACGCGCGATTTTCGGATGAGCCGAGAAGAATTCGGCTGCTTCCTCGATCGTCATCTCCATCACGTCGCCGATCGATTTTTGGTTGTAGAGGATTTCCAGTGTTTGTGGGTTGTAACGACGACCACCGCAATCTTCGCATGGCACATAACTGCGCGGCAGAAAATTCATTTCCAGCTTGATCACGCCCTGCCCCTTGCAGGTTTCGCAACGGCCGCCTTCGGCATTGAAGGAAAATCGGCTCGCCGAATAACCGCGTACGCGCGAGACAGGCAATTGCGCGTAAAGGTTCCGGATTTCGTCAAAGACTTTGATGTAAGTGCCGGGCGTCGAGCGCGACGTTTTCCCGATGGGTGATTGATCGACTTCATAAACCGCCTCAATTTCAGTCGCTCCACTCACCAGCTTGAATAGCTCGCCGTTGCCGCTCGCTCTTTTTTTGTTCAATTGGTCGCGCACCCCAGGCAAAAGCACCTCGTGCATCAAGGTCGATTTTCCGGAGCCGGAAATTCCCGTGATCACCGACAATCGACCAAGCGGGAACCGGACATGGACATCTTTCAAATTGTTCGCCCGCGCGTCGCGGAGTTCGATCCAGTACTCGACGCCGCGCAGCGAGCGCCGCGACATTCGGATTGGATGACAAATGGGCGATGTTAAACAACGCCCGGTTTCAGAATCTTTTGCTTGCTCGATATCGCGCAGCGTTCCTTGCGCGACAATTTCGCCCCCATGAACGCCGGCACGCGGGCCAAGATCGACAACGTGATCCGCTCGCCGCATCGTCTCCTCGTCGTGCTCGACGATAATGAGCGAATTTCCTTTTGCACGCAATGCCGTCAGCGTATCGAGCAAGCGCAAATTATCGCGCGGATGTAAACCGATGGTCGGCTCATCAAGCACGTAAAGAACACCACGCAGGTTGGACCCAAGTTGGGCAGCGAGGCGAATCCGTTGCGATTCGCCGCCGCTCAATGTTTTGGCTGAACGGCCGAGCGCGAGATAGCCGAGGCCAACGTTCTCCATGAACCTCAATCGCTGTTGAATTTCAGGAAGCAATTCCGCCGCGATTGTTTTCTGCGTCCCGCGAAAGCGCAATCTCGCAATGAGCTTGCGCGCTTCGCTGGCGGACAGCGAGGTAAAATTATCGATGGAAAAGCCCTGCACCCTTACGTGACGCGCGATCGCATTCAAGCGCGAGCCATGACAGCCCGGACACTCGCGCGCTTCGTCTTCCTCGATCCATTCAAATTCGCGATCGGCTGCAAGTTCATTTTCAAGAACGGAATCGCCATTTTCGTCCGCTCCCGTTTGCAGATCGCGATTCCATATTTCGCCGAACCCGCCACATCCCTCGCATGCGCCGTGCGGTGAATTGAAAGAAAACAAACGCGGATCAAGCTCTTCAAACGCGCGACCGCAGCCGGGACAGCTCATCTCCGTGCTCATGACTATGAGACGACCTTTTGTGTCGAGCAGATGGGCTGTGCCGCGACCAATCTCCAGCGCACGCTGGGTGAGATTGCGCGCTTTCAGGATGCGCTTCGCATCGATAGCGCCCACGACCACGTCAATCGTGTGTTCTTTGAAGCGTTCGAGCTTTCGAAAATGCGAAACCGGAATCAGCTTTCCATCAACGTAAAGGGTATCGAAGCCCTGTCGCTCAGCCCAGTGCGCCACATCGGTGTGAAAACCTTTGCGCGCTTTGACCAGCGGCGCGAGTACCTTGAGCATTCCACGTTTGCCCGCTGCTTCCACCCGTTTCACGATCGCGGCGACGCTCTGTTTTTCGACGGGCAAATCGCAGTCCGGGCAAAATTGCGTCCCGGTTTTTGCAAAGAGCAGTCGAAGAAAATGATAAACTTCAGTAACGGTTGCCACCGTCGATTTGCCGCCGCCGCGTGTCACGCGCTGCTCGATGGCAACGCTTGGCGGCAAGCCCTCGATAAGATCAACATCAGGTTTTTCGAGTTGCTCGACGAATTGCCGCGCGTAAGGCGACATGCTGTCCAGAAACCTTCGCTGTCCTTCCGCGAACAGAATGTCGAACGCCAGAGTTGATTTGCCCGAGCCGCTCAAACCGGTGATGACAACTATTTCGTCGCGCGGGATCTCTACGCTGATATTTTTCAGATTGTGTTCGCGCGCGCCGTGAATCGAAATCGAGCCATTCCGATTTCTGGGGAACACAGGCTGCCAGTCTGTTCCGGCGAGTAGCCTGCCCGGCGGTTCTTCAGCTGCGCGTGCAAGATATGCTTCGCCACCACCGTTCCCGTGATAAGATGTTCGCGGCAAGCTGCCGCGAACTGCAGGCTGGCCTCCGCTCCCCAGAACCGAGCGCAAGAACTCTCCCGTGTGCGATGACTCCACACGCGCGATTTGCTCCGGCGTTCCGCTCGCCACCACCTCACCACCTTCGTCTCCCCCTTCCGGGCCAAGATCGACAATCCAATCCGCGCACTTAATCACTTCGAGATTGTGTTCGATCACTACAATGGAATGGCCGCGCTCGACCAGCCGCTGAAAAAGGCGCAGCAACGTCGACACGTCATCGAAATGCAAACCGACCGTTGGTTCGTCGAAGATGAACAAACTGCCTCTGCGGCCCGGTTCGCCATTGGATTCATCGGATGAATCTGTGCCGGTGAGGTGACGGACTAACTTTAGCCGCTGCGATTCGCCGCCGGAGAGCGTGTTAAGCGGCTGGCCGAGGCGCAAATAGCCGAGCCCAACTTCTTCAAGCACAGCAAGAGGCTCCGACAACTTCGGTTGCTCGCCGATTTGTGCGAAGAACTCAATCGCCTCGCTTACCGTCAGCTTGAGCAGGTCGTGAATCGATTTGCCGTGCAATTTCACTTTCAACACATGCGGTTGAAAACGGCGGCCTTCGCACTCGGCACAGCGCACATATAGATCGCTCAAGAATTGCATCTCGATTTTTTCAAAACCGGTGCCCGAACAACGTTCGCAGCGTCCGCTTCCGGAATTGAATGAGAAAGCGCTCGCTATGAGACCTTGCGACATTGCTTCCGGTTGCGCGGCAAATAATTCGCGCACCTTATCGTAAAGCCCGAGATAAAGGATCGGCGTCGAACGCGGTGTGCGCGCGAGTGGCGCTTGATCGACCATCACCACCTCGACAATGCGATGCGCTCCGGTCACCGATTTGCAGGCGCCGGCTTCCTGGTCGGATGCCAGGCCCTTCGCCCGCGCAAGGTTTCGATAAAGAACATCGTGAATCAACGTCGATTTCCCAGAGCCAGAAACACCTGTAACGCAGGCAAAAATTCCGAGTGGAACATCGACGTCGATATTTTTTAAATTGTGTTCGCGCGCACCGGCAATCTTGATTGAAGCAGTCGATTTCCGGCCCGATTTCGGCACCGGAATTTTCTTGCGGTCGCTGAGATAATCGGCGGTGAGAGATTGGTAGATCGGGCGCGCGCCGCGCAATGTTAGGCCCGAAGCCGCGAAGCGGCTCCGATTTGATCGCTGCGCGATTTTGTTTGGCATTGTGCGCGGAGCGCCTGATTCATTCAGAAATTCTTCGAGCGCTCCGCTAAAAACCAATTTCCCGCCGCGCTCGCCGCGCCCGGGGCCGATATCGATCACATTGTCAGCCGCGCGAATAATCGCTTCCTCGTGTTCGACCACGAGCAGAGTGTTGCCTTTGTCGCGCAGGGTATGCATCACGCGGACAAGCCGGCCGACATCACGCGGATGCAGGCCGACGCTCGGCTCGTCCATGACGAAGAGCGTGTTGACAAGCGACGCTCCGAGACAGGTGGTGAGGTTCACACGCTGCACTTCCCCGCCGCTCAGGGTGCGCGTCGAGCGATCCAGGGTCAGATAACCGACGCCAACTTCGCAAAGATAATTGAGTCGCGCGCAAATTTCGCTCCGCAGCATTTCCGCTGTAGAGTCGTTAGGCAAGATGTCAATCCTGGCGAGAAAATCGCGCGCGTCGGAAATGGAGAGCGTGGCGAACTCTGGAAGAGTCAAAAGAATTTCGGATCGCGGATTGCGGTTTGCCGAAATTTTGTAATTCAGCGCTTCCGGCTGAAAGCGCCCGCCATTGCAACTCGGGCATTTCGTGTAAGCGCGATAACGGCTGAGCAAGACGCGCACATGCATTTTGTAAGTCTTGCTCTCGAGCCATCGGAAAAATCCGCGGACGCCGTACCAGCGATCGTCCTCGTAATCTTCATCGTTGTAATCACCGCGTTTCTCTCCGTTGATCACGAAGTCTTGATCCGTTTTCGGCAACTCCTCGAATGGAATATCAATGTCGATCTCTTCACGCGCACAGGCTCGAAGCAGATCCTTTTGCGATTCACCGAACTCGGCACCGCGAAAGGCCCGCACCACGCCTTGCTTTATGGTCAAGCTGCGATCCGGAATTGCCCGATTGAGATCAAGCGCAATGGTGCGACCGAATCCACGGCATTCGGGACACGCACCGAGCGGGTTGTTGAAACTAAAGAGGCCTGGAGTCGGCGGCCGAATGTCGAGATCGCAATGCGCGCAATGCCAGCCGGTGGAGAAAGGCATTGCTGAAACTGTAGTGGCGGCTGTGTGCGCCGCAGTCTTTGAGATCGCAGGCGACACGCCTGCCCCTACAGCCGCCGGAACGACGTTGATCTTGCCTTTGCCGAAACGCAGAGCGGTTTCGATCGCTTCGACCAGCCGAGCGCGATTTTCTTCGGTGATCGTGATTCGATCTTGAATGACCTGCACGCGCGCACCGAGTCGCTTGATCTTTGAATCCGCATCGACGCGCACAATTTCGTTGTCGATCCAAATGCGGAGATAACCTTGCTGTTGCAAGAAATCGAAAAAATCGCGCGGCTGAGTTTTCGAAGGGACGGCAATCCAAAATGTGACAAGAACGTTCTTCCCTGCACATGCGCGCACGATTTCCTCCGAGATGGACTTCGCGGTTTCAAGGCGGATTTCACGGCCACAGCTAGGACAAAACGCGCGCGCGATGCGCGACCAAAGCAATTTCAAATAATCATTGATCTCCGTCATCGTGCCGACGGTCGATCTCGACGTCTTGACCGGATTCGATTGCTCGATCGCGATGGCCGGCGGGATACCGCGGATCTCATCCACACGCGGCTTGTCCATGCGGTCGAGAAACTGCCGCATATATGGACTGAAGGTCTCTACGTAACGGCGCTGGCCCTCCGCGTAGATTGTGTCGAACGCGAGACTCGATTTGCCGCTGCCGCTCGGGCCAGTGACGACTGTCAATTTTCCGAGCGGAAGATCGACATCGACGCCCTTGAGATTGTTCTGGCGCGCCCCGCGAACCTCGATGCAACCGCGCTCCGATAGCGCAGCGATCCGCTCCTTTTCAGTAACCTTTGAACCCACTGGAGATAATTCCAGATTGGCGCACGGTTCGCAAATTCTCGCGCCCGAAATCGACATTCTGTTGCCTACCACAGCAAGCAAGCAGAGGCCCTTGCGGCGTGCAGGACGTTTCCCGCATTCTCGGAGCTTTGCTGGCGTTGCCTGAGCCATGCCGAAACCCAGGCGGCCATAGGACGCTGGCGCCGATGCGAGGAACGGTCAGCGCAACATCGAAGTCTTGGCAAAGGAACCGGAAGCCTAGTTCCCTGGAAGCGTAATCCGTTGCTTTCCTATGAAATGAAATTTTCTGAAAATGTTACAATTTTAGGCTTGCCTAGCGTATCTTCAGTACTGCATATTGTATGCCCGCTGGACAGACAGCGCTATTACTTGTTGTTGACGGGAATTCACAGGTTGTTAGCTCCGCTGTTCACGATTATTCGCACCTATTCAGAACCTCAACCCGCTCACTGCCATGATCCAACTTAAACCCGGAATTCCGCCTGCTTCACTTAATGAATCATCTAAACTGGCCGAGCGCCAAAAAAACAGGGCTGGAAAAAAGAAAAACACCGGTCTGCGTTTTAAGCGCGTGTTCAGTGATGCTACCGTTTCGCCCTTCGATCAAATCGAATGGGAACGGCGCACAGCGGAGATCAATGATGATAGTGGCAAGGTTATCTTCAAGCAGGAGAACATCGAGGTCCCGAAAAGCTGGAGCGCGCTGGCAACCAAGATAGCCGTCTCAAAATATTTCTACGGCGACATCGGCAACGGCACCGATCCGCATAAAGGCGGAAGAGAGACTTCGGTGCGGCAATTGATTCATCGCGTCACGCGCACGATTACCGATTGGGGAATTGCAGATGGTTACTTCGCGGATACGGAAGCCGCGGAAACTTTTTACGACGAACTGACCTGGCTTTGTCTGAATCAGCACGGAGCGTTTAATTCGCCGGTCTGGTTCAACGTTGGCTTGTATCACCAATACGGCGTGGGCAGAGGGGCAGGAGCCGGCAATTATTTTTATAATCGCGAGACCGGCAAAGCTGAGCGTGCCGCGTCACAGTACGAATACCCGCAAGGAAGTGCCTGTTTCATTCAAAGCGTAGATGACACGATGGAAGACATCATGCGGTTGGCAATGAGCGAGGCGATGCTCTTTAAGTACGGCAGCGGCACGGGCACTGATCTTTCTTCGCTAAGATCGACAAGAGAAAAGTTGAGCGGTGGCGGCAAGCCGAGCGGCCCGCTTTCGTTTCTTAAAGTTTACGATCAGGTCGCGAACGTGGTGAAGAGCGGCGGCAAAACGCGGCGCGCCGCGAAGATGAATACCCTGAAAGATTGGCATCCCGACATCGAGGAGTTCATCGACGCGAAGCAGAAAGAGGAAAAAAAAGCCTGGGCGCTGGTCGAGCAAGGTTACGACGGCAGTTATAACGGCGACGCGTACGGCTCCGTCATGTATCAAAACGAAA
>WNGL01002534.1_pt1 | contig 22060 bp, 25 predicted proteins | sample 5400591 | NCBI WGS metagenome assembly WNGL01 (sample SAMN13153377, study PRJNA577476) | soil metagenome | isolation source: 80 cm soil or saprolite under Garry oak tree replicate 1 | place: USA:California | collected 2016-06-15 | reverse complement strand
ATCACACCAGCCGGGGAGCAAGCGCTTTCCACTTCGCGCTGGCGCGTGGTCCTGAAGCCTGAATTCGGTGAGACCGTCGTCCGCGTTCGTACGCAGGACCGCCCTTGGCTCCTCGCCGTGCTCGCGGGCGCCAGATGACCGGGCCGACGACCGAGCCGGAGGTCATCGCACGGCCCGACCTCGAGGCCGTCCTCGCCGACGACAAGACCAAAGAGCTGATCGAGGAATACGAGGCCGAAGCGAGGACGCGCACGTTCACCGGTTGGTGGGACCGCCTGGTCACAGGGCTCGCCGTCGCGACGACCCTGTTCGCTCTCTACTACGCCGCGGCGGGCGCCGAGATCCCGTTCACGGGTGTCGTGCTTGTTCCCTCATTCCGAATCCTCGGTCAGACGATCACCACCCCGCAGATCTACGAAATGATCTTTCTGACAGCGATCCTCGTCCTGACGTTCCTTCTCTACCCGATGCATCCGCGGTTCATCAAGCGCGTCAACGTGGTCGATCTCGCGCTCGTCGGCGCCTCGATCGCGATCACGGCATACGTCTTCCTGAACTTCGAGACCGTGATCTACCGAGTCAACAACCCGAACGCGTTGGACTTCACCTTCGGGGTCATCGCGATCATCACGGTACTCGAGGCCGGGCGTCGCACCATCGGCTGGCATCTGCCTGCGATTGGCATCGCCGCGATCGCGTATGCGTACTTCGCCGACTTCATGCCGGGTCCCTTCCGTGGACCGCCGAAGGATCTCGACTACATCGTCTCGAACCAGTACCTCGGCCTCGACGGCATGCTCGGCACACCGCTGCAGGTCGCGGCCACGTTCATCATCCTGTTCACGATCTACGGCGCGATCCTGGATTACACCGGCGCGGGGAAGTTCTACGTCGATCTTGCGTTCGCCTTGACCGGGAAACGCCCGACGGGAGCGGCCCGCACCGTCACGGTCGCGTCGTTCCTCCTCGGCACGGTCTCGGGATCAGGCGTCGCGACAACGGTGACGCTCGGGTCCATCGCCTATCCGATGCTGAAGAAGGCGGGACACGACCGGGAGTCGAGCGGCGCGATCCTCTCAGCGGGCGGGATCGGCGCGGTCATCTCACCACCGGTGCTTGGACCAGCCGCTTTTCTCATGGCCGAGATCCTCGGCATCAGCTACCTGCAGGTCGTGGTCATGGCCATGATGCCGACGATCCTCTACTACCTCGGCATCCTGTTGACGATCGAAATCGATGCACGCCGGCTCGGCGCGCGCGCCATCGCGCTCGACGCGCCGGGCTTCTGGGACCTCACGAAGCGCTACTGGTACCAGTACACGTCGCTGTTCGCGATCATCGTGTTCCTCGTCGCAGGCTTCTCCACGATCACCGCGGTCTTCTGGTCGATCATCGTGGCGATCCTCGTCTCGTACATCAGGCGCGAGACCTCGCTCTCCCCGCGGAAGCTCGTGAAGGCGCTCGCGGCGGGCACGAAACAGGTCCTGCCCGTCGGCGCAACGACCGCGGTGGCAGGAATCGCGGTGGGCATCCTGCTACAGACGGGGCTCGGCCTAAAGATCTCGCGTCTCATCCTCGATCTTGGGCTTGGCAACCTCGTCCTGACGCTCGTCGTCTCGGCGATCGTCCTCTGGGTGCTCGGCCTATCGCTTCCGATCACCGCCACGTACCTCGTCGCTGTACCAACGGTCGTCCCCGCGTTGATCACGCTCGGAGTGGCGCCGCCCGCGGCGCACATGTTCGTCTTCTACTACGCCGTGCTGTCCGAGGTTTCGCCGCCCGTCGCGCTCTCGCCGTTCGCCGCGGCGGCGATCACCGGTGGCAATCCGTACAAGACGATGATGCTCACCTGGAAATACGCGCTGCCCTGCTTCCTCGTCCCCTTCATGTTCACGCAGCCGGACGGCCTCGCGATCCTGTGGACCGGATCGACCGTCCCGGACGCGATCCTCGCGTCGGTCTCGGCCGCGGTCGGGATCATCGCGCTCGTGGCCGGCGTCGGCGGCTACCTGTTGCAGCCGACGAACCTGGTCGAGCGCGTCTTTCTTATCGCCGGTGGTCTGCTGCTGCTAGCCCCAGGGCTCGGCGCGGACATCGCCGGGCTCGCCCTCTTCGGGATGGCCGGCGCGTCGCAGCTCTTCCGCCGCGCGCGCCGGCCCGCTACCGCCGCCGCCGCTTAGGGACGACCGGGGTCAGGCGCCCGCGCGCTCCTCGGCGGGCATCCCTTCCATGAGCTGTTCCTTCAGCTCTTGCATGCGGGTCCCATGTCCTCGAGCTCGTCCTTCTTGAAAGCCCCGAGGACGTTTAGAGGACGCGCTCCAAGTAGTCGGCGAGGATCGTGAACGTGCGGATCTTCTGCTGGATGTCGGCGCTACCGTGGCCCTCGTCGGCGAGCTCGACGTACTCGAAGTCTTCGCCTTCTCGCTTGCCGAGCGTGAGCAGCTTGTCGCGGAATATGCGCGACTGCGAAACCGGACAGCGCGGGTCGTTCACGCCGTGGACCATGAGGAGCTTAGCGGTCAGCTGATCGGCGAACCCGATCGCGCTCCGGTCGCGCCAGAGGTCGCGGTCGACCTCTGGATCGCCCATCTGCTCGCGAAGGAAGTACCGGAAGTGCTCCTTGCTCTCGTCCCACATCCGATGCAGGTCGCTGATGCCGACCCAGGCCACCGCGGCGCGCCAGAGATCCGGTTTCTTCGTGGCCGCGACGAACGTCATGAACCCGCCGTAGCTTCCGCCGAACACGACGAGCCGCTCGCGGTCGACGTACGGGAGCGCCTTCAAAAAGTCCGCCCCGGCGGCGACGTCCTCAAGATCCGCGCCGCCCCAGTCCTTGAGGGCCGCGTCGCGGAAGTCGACGCCATACCCGGTGGAGCCGCGGATGTTCGGCTCGAGCACGACGAGACCGCGGTCGACAAGGAACTGCGCGAACGGATCGAACCCCCGGAACCACTGTCCGGTCGGTCCCCCGTGGATGTGCACAAGCGCCGGCAGCTTGTCGCCCGGCGCGATGTCACGGGGGCGGTACAGGAGGGCCGGGATTTGCTTCCCGTCGAACGTCTCGTACCAGACGTGTTCCGCGTTCACGAAGACCTTTGGGTCGATCGATCCGTACTCGGGCTCGAGCAGCGCCTCGGCCGTGTCGGTCGCGAGGTCGTACGCGACGAGAGCCGAGCGGGTGACGTCCGTCGAGTAGTTGATCAGCAGCTCGGTGTCGTTTGCGAAGAACTGCGCGCCGAGCGCGAATCCTGCGGGCAGCTTGAGCTCGCGCGCCTTCCCGGTGTCAACGTCGTAGAGGATCGGCCTGACCTGCGACTCCTCGTTGCGAATGGTCACGAGCCACCTGCCGTTCTTAGAGAACCGCAGCGCGTGCTCCTCGATGCCTTGCGGCGAGTACCAGCGAACCTCGCCGGTCTCGACATCGACGATGCCGGCGCGGTTCTGTCCCGACGCGTCGCTTGTCGCGGCGATACGGCGGCCGTCAGGGTGCCAGTCGCCGATCGTGTCCTGCGAGCCGGCACGCACGCTGAAGATCTTCCTCGCGCCGGTCCCGTCGGGCCGGATCACGTAGCCGTCGCGGTTCTTCAAGTACGAGCCGTCCTCGTTCGTGACATAGCTGATCCACTTGCCGTCGTCCGACCACAGGCCCCCGAACACGGGGAACGCGTAGCGCGTGAGCGGTGTGTAATCGGAGCCGTCCGCGCGGATCTTCCAGATGTTGAGCTGCCCGGGACGGTCGGGTGACTCGGGAAGACGCTTGTTCGTTCCGACCGTGAGCCACTCGTCGTCCGGACCGAACTGGATCGCGTGCTCCTCGGCGGCCGGATCGCTCGTGAGCTGCGCGACCGTGCCGGTCTCGACCTCGATCTTGTAGAGGTCATGCTGCTCGTTTCCGCCGGCGTCCCTGCCGAACGCGATGAAGCGATCGTCGCGGCTCCACGCAAATCCGGTGCGCATGGCGCGCGGCACCTCGCCGTGGCTCACCTGGCGCAGGGCCTTGGTCGCGAGATCCATGACGTAGAGCTCGATCCGCCCCGACTTGTCCCAGTAAAAGCCCACCTTGTCGCCCTTCCACGAGACGAGCGGAAAGAAGAACGACGGCAGGCGACACAACTCTTCGAGCGGGATGCGCGGCTGACGTCTGGTCATGACCGCCACTGTTCGGTCCTCCCCTGGTAGCTCGCCCACACTGTAAGAGACCGAGCCCGCGGCAGGCACATCAGACGCCGTGCGTCGGCGGGCTCTCGCTACTTGGTCTCGCCCTTCTTGGCCCGCGTCTTGTTCGTCGTCGCGGCCGCGATCCGCTCCGCGGTCTTGTTGGACCGTCCGCGCGCCATCTCACTCGTCTTGATGTGCTCGTACTGGCGCTTTCGTTTCGCGCTCTTGACACCGCGTGGTGGCATGGGACACCTCCACGAAATTCGTATCTCTTCGTCGGAATGACGGCAAAATCCGGACCACTCGACGACTCCGTCGCTACGCTTCTCGTCATGAGGATGGGCCTCGTCGCCGTCGTTCTGATGTCGATCGCGGCCTGCGGACCGGCGGCGACAGCCCGGAGTGACGTGCCGTCATCTTCGCCGCCGACGCTGCCGGCCCCTTCACGGGAACCCGGCCTCGTGACGCCCACGCCCACCGCGGGTGTTGGCGGCCCTCCAGGGCTTGGCGTTCCCGTGGCGACGCCAGCGCTGTCACCGCTTCCGACACGCGAGATCGCCGGAATCGACTTCGCGGTCGTGTCCTGGGTAGCCGACCTGCGGATCGAGGCCACGCTGTCGCGCGATGACGACGAGATCGTGGTCGCGACGGTCGCGTCCGACATTCCCGCGGTCGAGGCCGAATTCCAGCGGAGCTTCGTCGCGCGTCCGGTGATCTACGTGTTCGGCAGCATCGAGAGCTACGCCGACGGGTTCGTGCGGATCTTTGGGTACTCGCGCGCGACCGCGGCCTTCGTCGCCGAGAACTCCGTCTCCTTCTTCGAGCCTTCGCTTCGGCTCATCGCCGTCAACTGGGAAGCGATACGCGCGCGCCGTCCAGTCGCCGCGATCCGGCACGAGCTCACCCATCTCCTGACGCTCGACGCGTGCTCGCCGCGCTGCGATCTGGTACCCGCGTGGCTCAACGAAGGACAGGCGCGGCTCGCGGAGGCGCTCGTGCCCGGCGGCGAGTGGCGGCTGCTGCGCGTTCGGTACGAGGCCGCGTCGATGGCGACGACCGGGACCGTCCTACCGCTCAACACCCTCGTGTCCCAGCTCGCATGGAATTCGCTCACCGATTGGGCCGGTTATTTCAAGTACCAGGAGTCGGCGCGAGCGGTCGAGCTTCTGCGTGAAGACGTCGGCGGGAGCGCTCCGATGGCGCGCATCTATGAGCGTCTCCGCCGAGGCCAGAATCTCGCGCAGGCCTACTCCGCGCTCACGGATCGATCGTTCGACGATTTCGTCGCGGGCCTGTCCGGCCGCATGCGCGCCGCGGTCCCGGCGGGACAGGGGCTCATCGTGGTCGAACCGACAAGCTATCTGGTCTACGGATTTCCGCCGGCCTCGACGATCACGATCACGGTCAGCGGGCCCCGCGGGAGCGAGAGCTCGCCGATGGTGATCTCCCCGTTCGGATCGAACTTCGACAGCATCGCTCCGACCCGTACGCGAGGCGGCTACACAGTCAGCGCACAGACCGAAACCGGAGTCTTCACTGTGAAACTGCGAAAGACAGACACCGGTGACCCGAGCGACCTGCGCTAGATAAGGTCGACCGAGTGCGGTCCGTTCTCGCGCCGCGCCGCGGGCGTCCCTCTCGCTCGGCCCCTCGTGGGATTGCTGTGGCTAGCTCGCCAGGGGCCGCTCGCTCGAGGAACGCCCACGTCGGAGCGCAGCCCCACGGAGCTCGACGATCACATGCGAGGGGGCCCGGACTCTCCAGTCGCAAGCCATCGGTCCACTTTCGGGATGTAGCGCTTCGGATCTCTTGCGAATTTTTCGAGACATCCGGCGCCACAAAAGGCGTACTCGCGCTCGGGTCGCTCGATGGTCAGGCCATGCTCGCGCTGCTCGGCGAGGTCCACGATCATGTCGCAGACCGGGTCGAGCATCTTTCCGTCGCTTCTCACTCAACAAAAGTAGCCGAATCCGGCACGGTCCCCCATTTGGGGTAGCCGAAATCTCTCACCTCGTACGGTGTTCTCAATCGGCTCGCCACGGCGCAAAGTGCGGAGCGTGGGGCAGATGGCGAGCGGACCCTGGGACCGTGCGGGGGTAGACCGTGAGACCTGGTACACCGTCCGCATGATGGCCGTGGCGATACGCGAGACCGCGCGACTCCCGATAGATCCGACCGAGAAGAACGAAGCATTGCCCGCCGATCACGAGCGCCTCGGTGAATACGCCGACCGTCTCGTGTCAGCGGTTGAGGACGGGGACCCCGAGACCGTCGCGATGCTCTTGCGGCACCAATCGCGCACCGCGAGCTAGAGCTCTTCTCCTAGGGCCGGCGACGCCGGCCACCGGTCTGCGGCGAGCTCGTGGCATCGGTGCGCGCGATCGTGAAGCTCGATCCGTCGCTAGCGATCGTCGAGGGTTGCGCGATCGCCTGGCCCTGTCCGTTGATCATCGTGATCGCCTTCGCGCCAAGGGCTGAGAGCGACATCGTCTTACCACCGCGGACCGCGCTCGCTCCGCTGAACTTCACGGTGCCGAACTCGTCGAGCGAGATGAGACCGCGTCCGACGCTCGGCGCTTCCTGGACCCACTCGGCCGACGAGTTAGACGAGCTGTATTGAACGGTGACGCTGTAGCCGCCATTCGTCGTGTTGTTCTTCATCGCGATCAGCCAGTCGTTCCCGCTCTGCTGGGTGATCGTGACCGTGACGGAGTCGCCCGCGCTCACCGAGAGCGGAACGTTGCGCGATGACTGCGGAAGCATCTCGATCCATGAGGAGTACTCGACCGTCCCGCTGCCGTCGACCATCGCCTGCGTCCCCGCCTGGAGGAGGTCGTTGCTGGTGAGCCCGCCGATTCCCACCCACGTCGCGTCCGCTCCGCTCGAGGTCGCGGAGACCGTCGGCACGGTCCAGGTCGCGGTGACGGACGTGAAGGTTCCGCCGTTCGCCGCGTAGCCGGACCAGTTGCTCGAGCTGCTCGTCACGCTCGCCGGCGTACCGGGTTGCGTCACGCTCGGCGCGGTGCCGGGAGTGATGATCTGCGTCGTCGGCTGGACGTCCGCCGAGATCTTCCACACGCCCGCCTGAAGGACGAGGGTGTATTCGTTGCGGTCCGTGCTGTCTGCGACGGACCCGTCGGTGTACGTCGTTCGCCAGGTCTCGTTCGTCACGGCGTTCGCCGTCGTCCCGCTGACCGTGACGTCGACCCACTCGAGCTTCGTGAGCGCGATCGACTGGGCGCCGCTCGACTGCAGGCCCTGGTTGGTCTGCACGAGCTCCTGGTAGTAGGAGGTGGTCGCGGTCGCGCGCATCAGCGTCGGGTCATTGCGTGCGTACGCCTGGACCTGCGCCTCATTGGCGCGCTGCACCACGTCCTTGACCGCGGCGACGGCCGCGGTGTCGTTCGAGCTCGTGTTGGTCTGCACGGCGGGGGCCGCCCGATCGACGTAGCTCTGCGCGGTCGAAACCAGCGAGCCGAGATCGATGCGCCCGCTGAAAGCGGCGAGCACGAACGCAAGGAGTCCCAGCGCGACGAGGCGGCCTGCCGGGATCCCGCCGCCCTTCCGGACCGGAGGTGGCGGCGGAGCGAGCGGGGTCATCGGCGTGGTGGCGGTTGGATCACCTTCGAACATGCCTATAGCCTCTCTCGCGCGCCTAAGCCCGGACTAAGAGCCGCCTGAACCGGCGCTAGGAAATTCGTTTGATCGCGCTAAGGCTGGGCAGCCTTCGGGGCCCGCATCGAGCGCATTCCTATGGCCAGGACCACGCCGACGGCCACGAGCACCAGCCAGGCAGGTAAGAGCCAGTCCGGATAGACCAGACCCAGCAACCGATCGAGCGACCACGCGCCGTTGCCTGCCAGAGCGATCGCGAGCCCTCCGGCCGCGAGAGGGACCGGGAACTCCCACCCGACCTTGCCGCCGCCAGCCCAAAAGCCCTGCGGCCAGTGAGCGACGATCGTCACGACGACGAGGTCTCCGGCGAGAACTCCGGGGCCGATCGGTCCGCCGAGCCCGAGCACCGTGAGTAAGCCACCGCCCGCCTCGGCGAGCGCGGCGACGTACGCCCAGAACAGCCCCGGTCGGAGGCCTATTGAGTTGAACCATCCGCTTACCCCGGCGATCGAGCCGCCCTTGCCGACCAGACCGAGCTTCAGCAATCCATGAGGGATCACGACTCCGCCGACAACAACTCTCAGAATCAGAAGGCCCAGGTCGGGATACATGGACTTCCGAAATGGTAGTCCGCACACTCGACATATTGGTGCGCGCGCTTTTCGCCTGGGGGGCCAGGTAACCGTGCGACTCGCCGTCCGCATAGTCGCCGTCCTCGCGCTCCTCGCGGGAGCGGTCTTCTTCTTTCAGGGCATCGGGGTCATACCGGGTTCGTTCATGACTGGACGGAGCGAGTGGGCGGTCATTGGCGCCGCGCTCGTCGCGGGCGCGGGTGCGCTGTTCTGGCTCTCGGGCATGGTCGGGCCCGACGGACGGCGTTAGTACTACCCGCCAGCACCGCCTTAATCGGGGCGCCTAGAGTTGAAGGGGCGGATGGGAAGCGTCTCGTAGGTCTCGCTCTGGCCATCGCATTCGCCGTAGTGCTCGTTGGCGCGCGGAGCGATTCGGTGACGACGCCCACGACCATCGCATCCGCCTCAAAGGTGATCGCGAACGTGAGCACCGCGCTGAACCTCGGCGTTACGGCGTCCTCGCCTCTCGACTCTTTTACTGGGCAGGTCGAGACGCGCACGTTCTGGAGCGCGTCGCTCGGTCGCGCGATGCCCTACAACATCTATCTGCCGCCCGGCTATGCGAGCGGCTCGCGCCAATATCCGACCGTCTACCTGCTGCGCGGAATGGCCGGCTCGGATCGGCAGTGGGAGGATCTCGGCGTCGCCCGGGCCGCCGATCGCCTCATAGCCGCCCTAGCGGGTGCGGGGCGGTAACAGATCGCTAAGGGGACTCACGTCCTTGGCCGCGCCGAGGCGCGGCAGCCTGAAGAGGTCTTCGATCGCGGCGAGAAGTGAGTAGTGATCGTAGGGAGCCTCCACATGCCGGCTTTCCAGATCGGGCGACGCGACGATGAGAGGGACGACGCTCGATAGGCCGTTGCCCTCGTCCCAGACCACGAAAAGCGTGCCGTGGTCGCGCCAGGCCGGCGAGGCCACGACCCGCGCGACCAGATCCTCGAGCCAGGGACCAGCCTCGGCGAGCGCGCAGTCATGGCCGTCGTGGCAGAGACCGGGCGCGATCCATACAAAGCTCGGGGTGTCACCGGCAAGGTCGGCCTCGAGAGGGTCGAGCGAAACCACGTTCCCCGGACACGAACCGCCGTAGTACGCGAACGGGTTGTGCTTGAGGGCATATGGGTACGGGCTGCCCAAGCATCCCGCTGACGTCAGTCCCTCCAAGTAGGCGCGCCAGCTCAAACCGGCGGCCGTGAGCTGCGCTCCAAGTCCGCCCGCGGGCAGAACGTGATACGCGTCGTCGGTGATGCCCCAGGTGCTGCCGGACGTCATGGCGAGATAGTTCGGCAGGCTTGGCGATGACACGGCGTGATAGTTCGTGGCGAGCGCGTATTTGGCCGCGAGCCGTTCGATCGACGGCGACCGTAGGGCTGTCTCCAGGCTCGCGTTCTCCATGACGATGACGAAGACGTGCGGCGTCGTGGGCGCACCAGTCTCGGTCGGAGTTGGTGACGGCGTGGCTGGGGATTCGCTCGGAGATGGCGATGGTGTCGTCGCGGCGGCCGGCGCCGACGCGCACGACACCACGAGCGCGGCCATGAACAGGAGCGGATACGCGCGCATCTCCTGACATGGTCGCATTCGAGGTCGTCGCGGGTCGTCACCGCGAGACAAGCGAACGTGTCGGCGCACACGGTGTCGCAGATCACATCCGCCCGGTGAGAGCCGGCACCAAAGAAAGGCTCCCTTGACCGTAGACCGCTCCAGCACGCATCCCCAGATAGATGCGGGCAGGAGGAAGAAAAATGCGCAAGCTCATTCTCGCGGCGACCTTCGCGCTCAGCTTCGCGTTCTCGCTCGGGCAATCCACCGCTCTCGCGGCCGCCACCGCTTCACAGACGATCGACCTCAACGGCTACGCGAACTTCTCGAGCATCCTCGGCGGCATGATCAACGGACCGGTCGCGCTATCGGGCTCGATCTCCGACGGCCAGCTCGGGGTGCTCCGCGGATCGGCGAACTTTCCGCTCCGCGACGAGAAGCTCAGCGTCGACCCTTCGTCCTCGATCGTTCTCACCACGGAACGCCTCAACGTCGGGTGGTACCGCTACACGTGCGACCAGTTCGGCTGCATCTACGAGAACGGCGTATCGGTCTTCGAGCGCTCATACGGCGGCGGGCCGGTCGACATCCGGCTGGGCACGCTCAAGGGCAACGGCACACTCTCGCTCGGCACGAATTCGACATGCGTCCAGGCATGCCCGCCCGCGGGCGCGTACTGGTACGCACCGAACGGGTTCTGGCAGCTTCAGGGCGCGGCCCTGAGCTCCCAGGACGCCGGCAACCTCGGCATGGGCGGACCAGCACCGACGATCCACTGAGCGACACTCTCGCAACAAAAAGATCGCCCCGGGCACTTTGCCTGGGGCGATCTGTTCTTAGTCGTACGTGTCGAAAGGTCAGGCCTCGAACACGACCTCGTGACGCGTCGTCGCACGCCACGGTCGGCCACGCCACCGTTCGGGTGGAAGCGCGGCGGCCCCGCGACTGCGCACGCAGCGACGGACCAGGATCTCGAGATCGGCGAGCGTCACGCGGCCGCGCTTCTGTTCCCAGATCGCGCGAAGCGCGAGGATCGCGTCAAGCGCGTTGTTGCTGTCCATACCTAAGTACTGCGCCTGACGGGTGCAACCGATGTGTCGGCGACGTTTCGTTCCATGGTCGCCAGCAACGCACGCCTCGTGCCAGCGGTTCTGCGACGCCGGTGATATCCGAATCGGTAGCGGGGGCCGATCAGCCGGCGCGGACGGCCTCTGCCACCAGACCGGGAAGCATGTCGGCACGTACGCGCGAGACATCTTCCTCGTACTTGAGAAGGACGCCGAGCGTTCCGTCGATCGCAGCCTCGTCGAGCTCACCGGTACCGAGAGCGGCGAGCGCCATCGCCCAATCGAGCGTCTCCGCGACACCCGGCCGTTTGAAGAGATCATCGCGTCGAAGGGCCTGCACCACCGCGACCACGCTTCGCGCGAGCCGGGCAGGCACATCGGGAAGCCGCCGCGCGACGATCGCCAGCTCGCGCTCGACGCTCGGGTAGTCGATCCACTGGTACAAACACCGACGCTTCAGAGCGTCGTGGATCTCTCGCGTGCGATTCGACGTGATGATGACCGGCGGCGGGACCGCGGCCCGGAACGTACCAAGCTCGGGCACGGTGATCTGAAAGTCGGAGAGAAGTTCCAGGAGGTACGCTTCGAACTCCTCGTCGGCCCTGTCGATCTCATCGATGAGCAGCACGGGCGGCGGACCCTCGCCGGCGATCGCCTCGAGAAGCGGACGTTTGATCAGGAAACGCTCGCTGTAGATGCGCTCGCGGGTCTCGCCGGCGCGCCCTTCGCCTTCGGCGAGGCGGATCTCGAGGATCTGCCGCGGGTAGTCCCAGTCGTACACGGCGGTCGCGACGTCGAGGCCTTCGTAGCACTGAAGACGGATCAGCTTTCGGCCGAGCGCTGACGCGAGCGCCTTCGCGATCTCGGTCTTACCGACCCCGGCCTCCCCCTCGACGAAGAGCGGCTTGCCCAGGCGCAACGCCAGAAAGAGCGTGACGGCGAGCGAGCGGTCGGCGACGTAGCGCTCGCGCTCGAGCGCGGCGGCGACATCCTCGACCGACGACATGACGGGACTGCCCACGACTGGCGATGCTACGAGCGCGGAAGGGCGAGTGCGCCAGCGCCTCGACGGCGCCGGCGCACTACGACGTTCCTGCTTTTACGCGCGGGCGCGCTGGATCGCGCGCTCGATGGCTCGCTTCGCGTAGACGGTGACGAGGTGCTTGCGGTACTCGGCCGAGGCCGCGAGGTCGGAGAGACCCGTGATCCCGTTCGCCGCCTTTGCCGCGGCTTCGACGATCGCCTTCGCATCGGCCTTCGTACCGGTGAGGGCGCGCTCGGCCTCGGTCGCGCGATATGCGGTGGCGGCCGCTCCGGCAACTCCGATTGCGGCGCGCTCGACGGTGCCGTCGGACTTGATCGTGATCACCGCAGCGACGCCGGTCACGGCAAATCCCGATGCGGGGTGGGCGAACTTCGCGTACGCGCCGCCGGTGCGGCCGGCCGGCGCCGGAAAGCGGATCTCGGCGATTATTTCGTTCGCCGCGAGCGCCGTCTCGAACGTTCCCTTGAAGAAATCGCGCGCCGCGATGTCGCGTCGGCCCTTTGGGCCGATGGCACGGATGGTCGCGTCGTACGCGAGCGTCGGTGCGGGCTCGTCCGCCGCGGAGTCGGCATGCGCGAGGCTGCCGCCGATCGTGCCGCGTGCGCGGACCTGGAGGTCGCCGACCTCGCCAGCGGCGTCGGCGAGCGCGGCGAGCTTTGCGCGAACGGTCTTGTCGTGCGCAATGTCGCGATGGGTCGCGAGTGCGCCGATCACGATCGTCCCGTCGGCCTCGGTGCGGATCTGGTGCAGCGACGCGATGCGACGGAGGTCGACGAGCGTCTCAGGCTGCGCGAGCCCGAGCTTCATCAGGGGTAGGAGGCTGTGGCCGCCCGCGATGACTTTCGCGTCGTCGCCCTTGCCGAGCTGCTGGACGGCCTCTTCGATGGTTGCCGGTGTCTGATACGTGAACGGGTGCGTGATCATCGCCGTCCCTCCCTGGCGGCGCGGATCGCCCGCCAGATCTTCTCCGACGTGAGCGGCATGTCGATGTGCTTGATGCCAAGCGGTGAGAGCGCGTCGATGACCGCGTTGACCGCGGCCGGCGTCGAGCCGATGGTGCCGGCTTCGCCGATGCCCTTGACGCCGAGCGGGTTCGTGTTCGTGAGCGTCACGGTGTGATCGAGGTTGAACATCGGGAGGTCCTCGGCGGACGGAACGTGGTACTCCATCATGCTTCCGGAAAGGAGCTGTCCGTTGTCGTCGTACACCGCGCCCTCGTACAGCGCCTGGCCGATGCCCTGCGCGATGCCGCCGTGCAGCTGGCCATCGACGATCATCGGGTTGATCTGCCGTCCGCAGTCGTCGCACGCGGAGTAGCGCTCGATCCGGACGTTGCCGGTCTCGCCGTCAATCTCGACCTCGGCGATGTGCGTCCCGAACGGGAACGTGAAGTTCGGCGGGTCGTAGTACACGGTCGCCTCGAGGCCGGGCTCCATCCCGTCCGGCAGGTTGTTCGCGAGGTACGCCGCCATGGAGATGTCCCCGAAGTTCTTCGCCTTCTCGGGCACCCCTTTCACGAAGACCTTGCCGTTCTCGACGACGACGTCGGCGGGCGAGGCTTCGAGAAGATGCGCGCCGATCTGCACGACCTTCTCACGGACCTTTTCCGCCGCCTTGTGCACGGCGATGCCGCCGACCGCGAGGCTGCGGCTCCCGAACGTGCCGACGCCCATGCCTGGCGACTCGAACGTGTCACCATGCCGCACCTCGATGTCGTTCGGGCTGACGCCGAGCGCGTCCGCCGCGATCTGCGCCCACGAGGTCTCGTGGCCCTGGCCGTGAGGTGACGTCCCGGTGAAGATCTGCACCGAGCCTGTCGCGTGCACTCGGATCCGCGCGCTCTCGTAGCCACCCCAGCCGACGCCGAGCGCTGAATTCGCCTTCGATGGTGCGAGCCCGCAGATCTCGACATACGTCGAGATCCCGATCCCGCGGTAATTCCCCCGCGCCTTCGCCTCGGCGCGGCGCTTCTCGAAGCCCTTGTAGTCGGCCATCGCGAGCGCACGGTCGAGCGCCGGCTCGTAGTCGCCGCTGTCGTAGGTAATGCCGCTGATCGTGTTGAACGGGAAGGCGTCCGGCGGGATGAAGTTCTTCCGTCGCACCTCGGCCGGGTCCATGCCGATCTCGTCGGCGAGCCGGTCGATGATCCGCTCCATCGCGAACGTGGCCTCGGGACGTCCCGCGCCGCGGTACGCGTCCACCGGGGTCGTGTTCGTGTACGCGCCGCGGACCTCGATGTCGAACGCGGGGATCTTGTACGGCCCCGGAATGATGAACGCGTGCAGGATCGTGGGAATGCCTGGCGCGAACGCCTGTAAATAGGCGCCAACGTTCGCGACCGTGCGGATGCGCAGCCCGAGGATCGTGCCGTCCTTCTTCGCCGCGATCTCGACGTTCTCGACGAGGTCGCGCCCGTGGATCGTCGCGAGATAGCCCTCACGCCGCTCCTCCGTCCATTTCACCGGACGACCGAGCGTCTTCGACAGATAACCGACGAGAAGCTCCTCGGCGTAGACCTGGAGCTTGCTGCCGAAGCCGCCGCCTACCTCCGGCGCGATCACGCGTACCTTGTTCTGCCCAAGGCCGAGGTTGAGCGCGACGATGAGCTGCACGAAGTGCGGGATCTGCGTCGTCGTCCAGAGCGTGAGCTCGCCCGCCTCGAACTTCGCGGTCACGGCGCGCGGCTCCATCGCGTTCGGGATGAGGCGCTGGTTGACGATGCGCTGAGTCACTTTGATCTCGGCGTCCTTGAACGCCTTGTCGATGTCGCCGCCCTTGACCGGGTACGTGAAGACGAGATTGGAGCCGAGCTCCTCGTGGACGATCGGCGCGCCCGGTTCGAGCGCCTTCGTCGCGTCGACCACCACCGGAAGCGGCTCGTAGTCCACCGCGATGAGATCCGCCGCTCGCTTCGCGGCGTCACGCGAATCGGCGACGACCGCGGCGACCGCGTCGCCCGCATATCTCGCCTTGTCGGTCGCGATCGGCATGTGCTTCGAGCCGTTCATGCCCGGAACGGCGATGAACACGGGCAGCATGCCCGTCGCCTCGAGCTCGGTGCCGGTGAGCACCGCGACCACACCGGGCTCCTTCTTGGCGGCGGCGGTGTCGATCCGGCGGATGCGGGCGTGCGCGTGCGGACTGCGCACGAGCGTCATGTACGCCACGCCCTGCAGCATCACGTCGTCGGTGAAGGTCCCCTCACCCGTAATGAGGCGCGGGTCCTCTTTGCGCGCGATGCGCGTTCCGATGTATTTCGGATTGGCGGCGACGGTCATGGCTGCACCTCCGCCGCGATCTTCGCTTCTCCGCTCGCCGCCTGACGCATCTCGGTCGACGCGGTACGGATCGCGTTCACGATGTTGTGATAGCCGGTGCAGCGGCAGAGGTTGCCTTCAATGGCGTGACGGATCTCGGCGTCGCTCGGCGACGCGTTCCGCTCGAGGAGGTCGACGGCCGTGATCATGAGGCCGGGGGTGCAGAAGCCACACTGCAATCCATGCTCTTTTGCGAACGCGCGCTGGATCGGGTGAAGCTCGCCGTTCTTGGCGAGACCCTCGACCGTGACCACCGTCGCGGCATCGGCCTGGACGGCGAGCATCGTGCACGCCTTCGTCGCGCGACCGTCGACAAGGACCGTGCACGCGCCGCACTGGCTCGTGTCGCAGCCGACATGCGTGCCGGTGAGCGCGAGCGTTTCGCGCAGAAATTCCACGAGCAGCAGCGTCGGTTCGATCTCGCGTGAGTAGCTCGTTCCATTGACGGTGACCGTGACCGTATGGCTCATCGCGCGCCTCCCCATATCCCCGGCGCCGTACGCGGACGAACGCCGCGACAAACTCACATGCCTCGAACGGCGGCGTAAGGCTAGTTTCGGCTTAAAGCTCGGTCAACCTCTGGAGCGCTTGCTCCGCGAACGTGTCGTGCTCTTCTTTGCGGTCGTCCGCTTGCGCGCCGTCGCACGCTTGGGTGAAGCCTTTGCGGAAGCCGTCGTCTTCGCGCGGCCGCGCGCCGGGGTTCCATTTCCATTGCCGTTCGAGCGCGAGCGGGCCTTCTGCTCCTTCGCCTGCTTTCGCTGTTGCTCCTGCGTGCGGTCCATCTTCGCGAGACCGATGACGTTCCCCTCGGGATCCGCGAAGAGCGCATAGACGACGTTCCCACCCGCGTCCATCGGCTCCATGACCCTGGTGCCGCCGAGGCGCTCAGCCTTCGCGAGCGTCGCCGCGGGGTCGTCCGTCTCGACATAGAAAGTGACCCAGCTCTTGCCGTGCCGGCTCGCCCCGATGCCACCGTTGATGCCGGTGCCCTCGTTCTTGGTGTCGATCATCCCGTAGTTGTCCGGGTTGTTCGTGTCGATGCCCCACCCGAAGAGGTCCTGGTAGAACTTCTGCGTCGCGGATGCGTCCTGCGCGTTGATCTCGAAGTGTGTAACGGGATATGCCACGTCCGCCTCCCCCTTTGTTTACGCTCTCGGTCTCGGATGGACTCTACTCTCGACGTCGCGCGCTCGTTCGTTCAGGCGGTAAAGGATCGCAACGCCGATGCCGCGGCAGCGCTGTGCGCCGACGACGTCGAGGTCACGCTCCCCGGGCTGCCCGAGCCCTTCCAGGGAAGAGAGGGTGTGCGGCAGATGATCCGCCTCGCGCCCTCGGAGCTCGTCCAGACACCCCGCGAGGAAACCGTGGACGGCCGCAACGTCAGGATCACGACGCTCACCCGCGCGCCGGGGATATTCGCCAACTACACGACCTGGAATTTCGAGATCGAGGGCGCGCTCGTTCGCCGCCTGGACTTCGAGCTCCGCGCCGCGAACTAAGCCCTTACGGCTTGGTCAGAACGACCGCGTTCGGGAGAAGCCGGCCGGGGCCGACCTTGTATGAGCCGCCGATGTACATCGCCGCAGTTCCGCCACCGTCGAGGTTGAGGGCGTCGCGCGCGCCGAGCGCCTGCATCACATAGGCGGCATCGGTGACCGTCGCGTTGGTCACGATGGCAAGGTAGACGTACGTGCCGTCGACGCCGATCGCACCCTTCGTTCCCTTGAGGAGCTGCGAACCGTTCTGCTCGGACGTCGAGTCGATGACCGCGCCGTTCTGAACCAGCAGTGGGAAGTTCGTGATCGCCGCGTTGATCGGTGTCTGTTGCTGGTAGTAGACGAACGTGCGGCGATACACGCTCGTGCTTGCGCCGTTGAAGAAGAGCCCGCCGTTCTGCGCGTTGAGGGCGTTGTAGTTGATCCAGCGGCGCAGGTTGCTGTTGTAGACGGCGTAGTCGTACGAGTTCACTTTCCCGGCGCACTGGGCATAGTCGGGCGGGCACAGGTACGTGCCGTTCATCCCGGCGTAGGCCGCGTTCTCGCTCACGTACTGCGCGAGCGGCTTCGCCGGGCAGTTGTTCGAACAGTCCGTCACGTTCGCGGTGAGGGTTTTCACGGTGACCGCCGAGAGTCGCTCCTTGATGAGGTGCACGTTGAAAGTGCCGCGGACCGTCGAGACGCTCTGATAGCCATATCCGAGACCGATCTCCGGCGGCGCGGGGCGTGAACCGTCCGGGTTCAGCACGGTGACGAGCCAGAAGACGCCGAAGTCCTCGAGCCACGTCGCGCCTTCGATCAGCGGACGTAGGTAGAGCCGGTAGTAACCGGCGGTCGCGGGAGCCTGGATCGTGAACTGGAACCAGGAGACCTGCCCCGGTCCGACGTAGTCCGCGGGCTGCATCGCGATGCGGTTGAAGCGAGGCCACCCCGTCGCGGGCGATCCTGCGGTGCCGTCACCACCGAGCGGCGTGACCGCGTCTTGCCCCGGCTCCGGCCCCCACGTGCCGAGGTACGCGACCTGACCCATGCGCCCGCGTACCCAACCGAACGAGCCGGAGTTGTAGTACGCCACCGTCGCGGTCGAGCGCTCGCCCGGACACAACGTCGGATAGCCGCTCTGTCCATACCACTGCGCGTGGAATCCGGGGACGCCGGCCGCAAGCCCGGCCGGGTGCGGGATCCCGGGACCGACACTGCTCGCGCAGCTCGCCGCCGCGGGCGCCGCTGACACCGGCGCCGCGAGTGCGCGCGGCGTCGGACCGACAGCCTGCCAGCTGAGAACAAATGCCGCAACGAGAAGCGGCGACAAGATGCGCGATCCCACTCATCGAAGCTAACGGCGTGCTCACTGGAGCAATACCGCCCCGCGGGGGACGACACTTTTGGGTAGCCGGCGGTACGCCAAGTTGATACCCCGAGATCCACCATGCGGACGCGCGCGTGGATCAACTTCGGATCGCGGTCGAATCCGTGGCGCTTCTCGTACCGTCGGTCGTGTTCGCGTTCAACGCATACGCGACCGCGGTGGGCTCGACCTAGCTCCGATCGCGGCCCGCGGGCCTATCCCTTGGGGCCGGTCGCGACGATATCGATCGACGCGCGGATCTCGTCGGTCACGCTGAGCACGCGGAACGGCACCGACGGCGCGGTCATACCGAAGTCGCCGAACTTCCAGCTCGGGTTCGCCGTGGCGGTCGCGCCCAGATCGCTCCCGTCGCGTTTCGCGGTCACGTCGAACGTGACCTCCTTGGTCTTACCCCTGATCGTCATGTTCCCGGTGAGCGTGAACGTGAACGTTCCGCTCGTGGCGAGCGGCAGCGCGAGGCCGCTGGTCTTCGTGGGGACGAAGTTCGCCGTCGGAAACTGGCGGACCTGCAACGTGTCGTTCTTGATGAAGTTGTCGCGGTCGCGCTCGTCGCTCGAGAGCGTCGTGAGATCGAACGTGACCTTGGATCCGGACTCGAACGTCCCGTCCGCGTTGAGCTCGAAGGAGCCTTTCGCACCCGTGGCGGTGAGGACCGCATCCGACGGAAGGCTGACACCCACGAGTTGCTCGCGGACACGGATGGTCGCCTTCGACTTGTCGGTGACTGTCCAGGTCCCCGCCGATGCGGTCGTACTCGCGGCCGCCGCCGTAGCGGTCGTGGTCGCGGTCGGTGTCGCGGTCGGTGTTTCGACCGTCGCGGAGCCGCCGCACGCGGCGACGAGGATGCCCGCGCCGAGGGCCGCGGCGATCGAACGAGCGTGTGTCTGCATGGTCACTGCTCCTCCCGTGGTCACGCTGACTCTAAGAGGCACACGTGAGACCGCGGCAAGGGGCGGATAACAGTTCGCTAAGAATTTCGGAGCCGCTCTATCGTCCCGTCGTGACGCGCTCCGCCGTGGGGATCATTCGACAACAGCTCCAGGAGGCGTACGAAGCGATCCGCGAACGTGTCGACGGCCTGACCGACGATGAGTTCTTCTGGGAACCGGTGGCCCGATGCTGGACGATCCGTCGCGGCGACGATGGGCGATGGACCGTCGACTATCCGGAGCCGCCGCACCCCGATCCGGCGCCGTTCACGACGATCGGGTGGCGCCTGGTCCACGTCGCGGAGTGCAAGGTCATGTATCACGAGTACGCGTTCGGCCCGGCGAAGCTGACATTTCCGGAGATCGACTCCGCACACACCGCCGCTGCCGCGATCGCACAGCTCGAAGCCGGGCAGGCGATGCTCGTGCGCGACCTCGACGCTCTCGACGACGCAGGCCTGGAGCGTGAGGTCCTGACGAACTGGGGCGACAAGTGGCCGGCGCGGAAGATCTTCTGGGCGATGGTCAAGCACGATCTGCATCACGGCGGCGAGATCGGAACGCTCCGCGACCTCTATCGCGAGCGGGCGCGTTGAGGAAGGCCCTCTTGCTTGTTTGTGAGCCGAGCGTGGCACGGCTTCAGTCCCTGCCCATGGCACTCCGTGTGCTCGCACTGGCGCATGCGCACCGATAGCGGATTCTCCGCGGGCCTCGCGATCGGCCTTCTGGTGGTTGTCGTAGTAGTGCTCGTGATCCTTGCGACAGTACCGATAGGCGACGGCGCCGACGCGAAGCCCCTCATCAACATTCGCTTCTAGACATCCGCGGTCTAAACAGAGCAGCGCCGGGGTCTTCTTCGCTCGGCCCCTCGTGGGATCGCGATGGACCGCCAGCCAGGGGCCGCTCGCTCAGAAGACCCCGACGCTGCTCGTTAGTCCGCGCGACTCAGACGTGGATCGAAGGCATCTCGCAGTCCGTCGCCTAAGAGGTTGAACGAACCGACGGCGAGCAGGATCGCGAGCCCAGGAAACAGCGACAGCCAGGGCTGCGTGCTGATGAAGTTCCGGCCCTCGCTGATCATCACGCCCCACTCGGGGGTGGGCGGCTGCGCGCCGAAGCCGATGAAGCTGAGGCCGGCGGCCGCGATGATCACCGAGCCCATGTCGAAGCTGGCCTGCACCATGAGGGGCGCGACCGCGTTCGGGAGGAGATGGCGCAGGATGATCCGCAGCTGCGACGCTCCGATCCCCCGCGCCGCCTCGACGAACTCGCGGCGCCGGAGCGAGAGGATCTGTCCGCGCGCGAGACGCGCGTAGATCGCCCAGGTGACTGCCGCGAGGGCGATGATCGCGTTGGTGAGGCTGGGACCGAGCGCGCCCGCGATCGCCATCGCGAGGATGAGCGCCGGGAACGCGAGGAACACCTCGGTGAGCCGCATGAGCGCCTCGTCGACCAGGCCGCTCGCGTACCCCGCGATGAGTCCGACGAACGTGCCGAAGACGCCGGCCGAGGCGACCACCGCAACCCCGATAACGAGCGAGATCCGCGAGCCGTACAGGAGCCGGCTGAGGATGTCGCGCCCGACCTGATCGGTCCCGAGCCAGTGCTCCGGGGAGGGAGGCTCGAGTCTCGAGCCAAGCGCCACGCCGAGCGGGTCGTACGGCGCGATCAATGGCGCGAAGACCGCGCAAAGCGCGAAGAGCGCGATGAGGACGAGGGCCACGACGTTGAGAGGGCTGCGCAGGATCGGCGCGCGCGCCACCAGTCGCGCGCCGCGCAGCCTGCCGGTCGCTGTGAAGGCTTCAGCCACGCTGGATCCGCGGGTCGAGCCAGTAATAGGCGATGTCGACGGCGAGGTTCGCGACGGGATAGACGATCGCCGCGAGGAGCGTCACGCCGAGCACCGCCGGGAAGTCGAGGCTGATGGCCGAGGCGGTCGCGTAGCGGCCGAGGCCCGGCCAGCTGAAGATCGTCTCCGTCAGGACCGCGCCCGAAAGAAGGCTGCCGAACGTGAGTCCGATGACCGTCACGGTCGGGATGAGCGCGTTGCGCAGACCATGGCGCACGACGATGAGACGTTCGGCGAGCCCCTTAGCGCGCGCGGTCCGCATGTAGTCCTGGCCGAGTACCTCGAGCATGCTCGAGCGCGTCATCCGCGCGACCACCGCGGTCGAGAAATACCCGAGCGTGAGCGAAGGCAGGACGAGGTGGATCAAGCTGCTGCGCAACGCGTCGACGTCGAGCGCGAGGACGCTGTCGACGACGTAGAGGCCCGTTCGCGTCGGCGGGGGCGAAACGAAGGTGTCGAGCCGGCCCCCACCCGGGAACCATCCGAGCTGGTAGTAGAAGAGGCCGATCACGATGAGCCCCAACCAGAACACCGGCAACGAACCGCCCGCGAGGGCGGCGACGCGAACGATCACATCAGGGAGCCGGCCGCGATAGATCGCCGACCAGATCCCCGCCGGGATCCCGATCAGCAGGGAGATCGCGAGGGCCGCGAGCGACAGCTCGAGCGTGGCCGGAAACGAATCCGCGAGGTCGTCCGCCACCGAGCGCCGCGTGCGGATGCTCCGTCCGAGATCGCCGTGAAGGAGGCCGACGACGTACGCCGCGTACTGCTCGGGGAGCGGCCGGTCGAGGTGATAGTCCGCGCGGAACGCCGCGATCTGCGCGTCGGTGGCGTGGTCTCCGAGCGCGGCGACGGCAGGATCGGCGGGCACGACGTGGGAGATCGCGAACGTGATGACCGAAACGCCGATCATCACGGCCGCGATTCCCACGACGCGTCGTAAGAGGAACCCGACGAATCGCATGGCGCCCGCGCGCCTATTTAGTTACTGAAGCGAAATCCACCCATCCGATCGAGCTCCAGTTGAAGCCCTTCACGTTC
>WNGL01005795.1_pt1 | contig 22061 bp, 35 predicted proteins | sample 5400591 | NCBI WGS metagenome assembly WNGL01 (sample SAMN13153377, study PRJNA577476) | soil metagenome | isolation source: 80 cm soil or saprolite under Garry oak tree replicate 1 | place: USA:California | collected 2016-06-15 | reverse complement strand
AGTGTCCGCGGCGGTGTCGTCAATCCAGGTCCGGTAGGGACAGGTCCGCACGGCACATCACGAGACCTTATGTGATCCCGGCGCGAGCGGTGGCCTTCGATTGTCGGTGTCGGTGGTTGCGGTTTGGCTTTCGGTGGGCGGAGTTTCGTGGCCGGAATCACGCGAGCCCGGCTTGCCAGCGGCGGATGTCGGCGGCCAGGCGCAGGGCGCGCTGGATGGCGGGGAAGGTGGCGCGGGCGTGGGCCCGGGCGGTGTTCTCGTCGTCCAGCAGCGCCACCCAGCCGCCGATGCCCCACAGCGGCTGGCGGGCGATGGCTCAGGGCAGTGCCTCTCGCTCGTCGCCGGTGAGCGGGTGGTCAAGCCCGCCGGCATAGGCGCGTACCAGGGGCTGCAGCGCGGCGACCCGCTCGCCGGTGTCGGCCAGGCCGAACTGGGTGTCGGCGTAGTACAGGGTCAGGGCCAGGTCGTCGATGCGGGCCCGGTGGGCCTGAGCATTCCCACAATTCCCGCTCTGCCTTGTTCGTGCCGCTCGCGCTACTTGAGGGTGAGGATGATGCGCTGATGGACGGTGCCGCTTTCCAGCTGGCGGTGGGCCTCGGCGGCCTGCTGCATGGGCATGGATGTGTGCGCGCGCAGGCGGAGCCGGCCATCGGCGAGCAGGGCCATCGTTTCATCCAGGGCACCGGGAGCACGGTCGGGCGTGGGCTGGGAGAGCGTGACGCCGTAGTCAGCAGCGGCGGGGTCGGACAAGGTGATGACCCGCTTGGGTCCGCCAGTCAGGGCGATCGCGTCGGCCAAGACGCCCTTGCCGGCCGCGTCGAACACGGCATCCACTGCGCCCAGCGCGCGGACCCGGCTGGCCACGTCCGTGCCGTAGCGCACCGGTGTGGCTCCCAGCTCGCGGGCGAGCGTTTCGTCGTGCTCGCCGACCGCGCTGATCACCGTGACCCCCCGGGCGACCGCGAGCTGCGTGGCGATGATGCCGACCGATCCGCCGCCGCCGAACAGCAGCAGCGTCTCACCACTTTGGACGTTCAGCTGCCGCAGCACACCGGCGGCTGCCTCGGCCGAGCTGGGCAGCGCGGCGGCATCGATCCACGACACGGACTGTGGCTTGCGGGTCCAGATCGACGCCACCGCGTACTCGGCGTAACCGCCCAGGCTGAACAGCAGGGCGCTGACGGCGTCGCCGGCGGACGTGCCGGTGACACCGGGCCCGACCGCGTCGACGGTGCCGGCCGCCTCGAAGCCGAGCACGGCGTCGGGGGGCAGCGGGATGTCCTTGAGATAGCCGGCCCGAAGGGCGAGATCGGTCGGGCTGATGCCGGCGGCCTTGACCTTGATCCTGATCTGTCCCTGGCCAGGTTCGGGCAGCGGGACCTGGGCCCAATTCAGCACCTCAGGCGGTCCGTATCCGGTCATCACAACGGCGTTGGGCATGGCAGTTCCTTCCTGGTAGCGGCGGGCCGGATACGTTCTCCTCCGCAACCTACGTGATATGTCACGTAATAGTCAACATGACATGTCACGTAATTATCGATCCAGAAGGCGGAAGGCGGAAAGCAGCCGGCGCGGGATTGAGCCGGCCGGGCGGGCCTCGTCAGTCGCCCGCCGGGTGCCAGTCGACGGGCGGCGGGAGCGAGCCCTGTTCGATGATGGTGGCGTACACGCTCTCCAGCGCCTCGCTGAGCGGTCCTACCAGGCCGGCCGGCAGTCCTCCGAAGAACAGCCGCCGGACCAGGTCCACGTGCCCGGGCGCCGCCTTCTCCAGGGCCTGCCGCCCCCGGCCGGTCAGCGTCACCTCGGTAACCCGCCGGTCCGCGGCGGACAGCCCGCACGCCACCAGGCCCCGGGCGCTCATCCGCCGCACGTGGTGGGACACCCGGCTGCGCTCCCAGCCGATCTGGGCGGCCAGCACCGTGATCGGCATCCGCCCCCCATCGGCCACGCTCAGCGCCGTCAGCACGTCGTAATCCGGCAGCGACATGCCGCTATCGGCGAGTAGCTGGCGGTTCATCTCGTACGCCAGGCGCAGCTGGACCCGGATAAAGGCCAGCCACGCCCGCTGCTGGCCCGGGTCGAGCCATCCGCCGACAGGAGCGGCAGCGGCCTTGCCGCTACGTGACATATCACCTGAGCTTACTGCTCGCGGGCATGACCAGGAGCAGATAATGGCGCAGGTCGCGGCGCGCGATCATCACCCGGCGCAGGCGGGATCCTCCAGCCGGGATCACCGCCGCACGGCTAGGTGCCGTGCTAGGTGCTCGATCACCTCACGCGCGTCGTCCTCGATGCCGCACATGAACGTGGACCGGCGCCGCCGCAGCACGGGCAGCCCCAGCGCGTACAGTCCCGGGCTGTCGGCCACGCCGCCCTCGTGACGCAACTGGCCCTTCGCATCGACCACGGGCACGTCGAGCCAGCCGTAGTCGGGCCGGAAGCCCGTCGCCCACACGACCGAACGGATCTCGCCGCTGCCCAGGTCGAGCTGCAGCCGCGTCGAGGAAGGCACGCGCGTCGGCGCGAAGCGCTCGGCAGGGCCGAACCCGGCGTCGCGCCCGCTCGTCAGCGCCCATTCGTCAAACGTGTCCAGCAGGCGCCTCATCTTGAGGTCCGCGAGCGAGAACACGTTGCGCAGGCCGCCGGAGAACAGCGCGCTGCCGTCCCGCACCGCTGCCCAGCGGCCCACCAGCTCGACGCCCATCGAGGCGAGCGCGTTGAGGTCGAGCGTCGTCCGTTCGGGAGTCCCGACGAGCTGGGGCGAGGGCAGCCGCCGGGCGCGCGTGAGGTCCTCGATCCCGTCGTACCGCTGGTCCCACACGCCCGACGCGTCCATCCACCACAGCACATCGTGGCCGCGGTATGTGCGCGGCAGCCGCACGTGCTCCCCCACCGACAAGGTGACCGGCCGGCCTGACCGCTGCAGCTCGGCGGCCAGCTGGACGCCGGTCGCCGCGCGTCGTCGTCACGAGGTACCCGTCGTCGGCAGGCCGCACCGACCTGACGTTGACGCCGGTCCGGACGGGAGCGCGCTCGAGCTCCGGCCGGCATCTCCGCTGACGGCGGACTACCAGTGGCCGTGGTGGATCACCTCGCCCAGCGGGCGGCGGTTCGGCTTGGCGATGGGGCGCAGCGGGCGGTCGGCTGGGTAGCCGATGCCGAGGAGGAAGGCCACATCGCGGTCGGCTGGCACGCCGAGGATCTGGCGGGCCTGGTCCTGGTCGCCGACCGAGGAGTGGCCGGTGCCGATGCCGAGATCGGCGGCGGCGAGCATCATGGCGTAGGTGGCCTGGCCGAGGTCGTAGTAGTCGATGAGGCGAGTGCGGTCGTCGTCGGCCTGGGGGGCGATCAGCGCGATGGCGGCGGCGGCTCCAGCGATGTGCCCCGCGCCGCGCCAGACGGCGGACAGCGCGCGCAGCTGGTCCGGGTCGGTGACGACGACGAAATCCCAGTGCTGCCGGTTGGACGCCGACGGGGCCCGCCAGGCTGCTTCCGCGATGCGGTCGATGTCGGCGGCTGGCACCGCGTCGGTTTGGTAGCTGCGGACGTTGCGCCGGGCGCGGATGGCGTCCCAGGTCTCCATAGACGGCCTCTCCTTCGATGTCGATCCTGGTTATATCAGCGCCGGGCTTGACGTTCCGCGCAAGCCTGATCGACCAGTTGCGGGCTACGGGCATCACCCTCACCTAGAACGCGTCGGCTAATAATCCGTCGACCTGATCTGCGGGGACCGCGGCACCCGGGTCGTGTCATTGGGGGTCAAAACACCCCCCATCAGGGGTTTTTTGACCCCCGATCACAGGCGCCGTGACAGTTGTGGCACCTGATGCGGCTCCATTGCCCCAAATGACACGGGTTATTTTCCTACGCGTTCCTACGACCCGGCGCGACCTGCCGCGAAGGTGCGCCGCTCGGCAGCGCTGGTCATGTTGTGAGGTAGACCGCGGAGAGGTCGTCGTCGGCGTGCCCGCTGGCTGCGGTGTCCCGCCAGCGGGGGAGCAGCGCGCTGGTGAGCGTGAGGGTGGCGCCGCTGTCCTGCGCGGCCTGGGTGGCGAGCTCGGCGTCCTTGAGGGCGTGCTTGAGCGCGAATGCGGGGCTGAAGTCCCCGGCCAGCATGCTGCGGGCCTTCTGCACGGCGTATGGTGCCCCGAGCGGTGTCGACTGCAGCAGGTCCACGATCTCGGCGGGGTCCAGGTCCAGCCGGCGGGCGAAGGACAGGGTCTCCGCGGTGGCTTCGGTGAGGTCGGCGAGCCAGTTGTTGAGGACGAGCTTGGCCCGGGTGCCGTGGCCGGCCGGGCCCAGCCAGGCGGTGGCACGCCCGAGCGCGCCGAAGACCGGGGTCAGCATGTCCCGAACGTGCTGCGGGCCGCTGGCCAGGATGACCAGCTCGCCGGCCCGGCCGGGCCCTCGCTGCCCGAGACAGGAGCATCGACGAACACGATCCCGCGCGCGTCGGCGAGGCTGGCGAGCCGGGCCGTCCATTCGGCTCCGACGGTGGCCATCTGCACCCATATCGTCCCCGGACCGGCAGCCAGCAGGCCGTCCGGCCCGGTGACCGCCTGCTCGGTGGCGGGCCCGTCGGCCAGCATGGTGATGACGATCGCGGCGCCCCGGACGGCTTGCGCCGGGCTGCCCGCCACGACCGCGCCGTCCGCGGTGAGGGCCTCGGCGCGGCTGATGGTGCGGTTCCACACGCGTACGCCGAAGCCGCCGCGGGCCAGGTTGGCGGCCATCGGGGCGCCCATCCGCCCGGTGCGGGGAGGGGGCCAGCAGGCCGAGCGCGCGGGCCTGGCCACTCACCACCCGCTGACCGCGTTCTACACCGGCGCCGCGACCGCCCTGGGCGTCGGCGTCAGCATGGCCTTCTCCGAGGGACTGTCCGATACCGGTGACCTCACCGGTCGCGGTCGCCCCGTGCTGCGCGGCGCGATCACCAGAGGCGGGACGTTCGCCGGGGGCATCTTCCACACCCTGCCGTTCCTGATCCCCGGCTACGGCGCGGCGATCATCGCCGCGATCGCCGTGGTGGCTACCGAACTGCTCACCCTGGCCTGGCTGCGGCACAAGTTCTTCCAGACCAGCTTCGCCCGGTCGTTCCTCGCGGTCACCGTCGGCGGAACGATCATCGCCTCGCTGAGCGCCGTCCTGGGCATCCTCGCCGCGGCCTGAACGGCTGAACTGGGCTCGCGGCCCACGGAATCACCTGGATCCGGTGAGGGCCGTTCACCTGTGCGGTGGCAAACCTGGCAACGGCAGCAGGCCTGACCACCCTGCTCCTGCCAGCAGCAGAAGCGACAGGAGAACGATGACGAACGACCCGGGTGTCTGGAAGCGCGCCGCGTCAGCTCACGGAGGCCACTGAGATGGCTGGACGCTGGCGAGGAAGGTCTGCGTCGCCACGGGCACCGGCGGGAGCATGGGACGCGCCGCCGCCCTGACGTTCGCCCGCGAGGGCGCGCCGGTCGTCGGCTGCGAGGTGACGGTCGAGCCGGCGGAGGAGACCGTCACGATGGTTCACGCCGCTGGCGGCGAGATGGTGTCGCTGCAGCCGTGCCATCTCGGCGATCCGGCCGAGTGCGCGAGGCTCGTCGACCTGGCGGTGAGCGAGTTCGGCCGGATCGACGTGTTGTACAACCTCGCCGCCCGGTCCCACCTGCACTGGTTCGAAGGCTTCACCGATCAGGAGTGGGACGCCGCCTGATCGAAAGCAACGCGACCCGAGGGGAGCTAGAGGACGAGCAGTGGGGCCGCGCGATGCGCGACAGGACGCTCCTTGGCCGGTTCGGTCAGTCGGAGGACGTGGCGAACGTCGCGCTGTTCCTCGCGTCCGACGAGAGCTCCGGCGAGCCGCGGGCGACGGCATCGTCGGCGGTGCTCGTCGTGGGCGGCCAGCCGGTCGCCGTCGCCGAGGAGTTCGTCATGCTCCGTTTCGCTGAGACGCTGGCGTGATGGCTACCTTCTGGATTGACGACCTCGCTGTCCTGCTGTGCCCGTGGGACGACGAGCTAACCGTCGCGCCACGCCTACCGCCACGTGCGGTTCGCCCGGTTCCTCGCGACCGTCCTCGTCCGCAGCCGGTGCTCCGCCTTGATGTGCGGCAGGCCCACGGCGCGGGCTCCGTGGCGGACCTGGAGGCCGCCGACGCACCCCCGGCACTTCCTGGTCCCCCACAGGTAGAACGGGGAGCGGTGGTATCCCCTGCCGCCGCAGGCGCGGTGGATGGTGCGCGGGTGGAGCATGCACCCGATGAGGTACGGGACGCCGAGGACCACGGCGCCGAAGACGAAGCCCCTCGCGCCCGCCCCGGCCGTGGCGACCAGCTCGACGACGATCCAGGCGATTAACCAGCGGCTCATGCGCATACATGGACGTTAGAGCGCGGGGCGGGCGCGGGCTATATGCCGCCCGTCGGTGTATCCGGCGGGGTTAGGCGCCGGTCGTGACGGCGTAGCCGGGGCCGTCGGCCAGGATCGGCCCGAACGCCTCCGCCGCGGCCTCCCACTTGTCGCGGAGCGCGTCAGTGGCGAAGGTCGCGATGTCCACCTGCTGGCCCTATGTGACGGGCATCGACCTCGTGGTCGATGGCGGCATGAAGGTCTGGTGACCGCTGTGTCCGCTACCGCCGGAGGTCCGGTACCCGACATCGATGCGTCCACGGCGCCCGCGGCGCGCGGACGCCGTTACCGCTCCGGCTTCTGGGCCGCTACGTTCGCCTTCCTGGTCGTCATGGCGGTCGCCACCCTGCCCAGCCCCCTCTACGGCCTCTACCGGACCCGAGATCACCTCTCGGCCCTCACTATCACCGTGGTCTTCGCGATCTTCGCGGCCAGCACGATCGCCATGCTGCAACGGGACAGCTCCATCGCCGCGCGTATCGGCCGCCGGGGCACGATGCTCGCTGCCGTCGCGACGATGATGGTGGCGATGGGGGTGCTCGCGGCATGGAAGGACCTGCCGGGGCTGCTGATCGGGCGACTAGTCACCGGGGTGTCGGTCGGGCTGGCTGCGGGTACTGCGATCACCTACCTCATCGAGTTGCGTCTGCACGCGGATCCGAAGGCATCGGCCGTCCGTGCCAGGACCATCGGCACGTCTGTGACTGTCGGCGCGCTTGGCATCGGCCCGCTGATCGCCGGCTGCCTTGCGCAGTGCGTGACACAGCCGCTAACCGTGCCCTACCTTGTGTTCCTCGCGCTGGGGTTGTCGCGCTGGCCTGCTTGTGGGCTGCGCCCGAGACGGCGCGCCGACACCGCTAGCGGCAGTAAAGAGTCGGCCCGCGGCGCACGGTGCGGCTTCCGGTCCCGGCGGCGGCCGGGACCCTTGCGGCCTTCGCCGCGAATGGCCTGTTCGCGGGGCTGTCCGGGCTCTTCCTCGCCACCACGCTGCACCAGCCCTCGCACGCACTGTCCGGAGCCGCGCTCTTCCTGGTTTTCGCCAGCGGAGTGATGTCCCAGCTGGCAACGTCCAGGCTGCGAGCATCGCGCGTGCTCGCACTCGGAACGATTTCCATGCTCGCAGGTCTGGTGCTGCTTGTTGTTTCCGTACGCCTGTCCACGCCGAGCCTCGCGCTGTTCCTGATCGGGGGTGCGCTGATCAGCGCGGGTTCTGGTGCCGTCTTCAAAGGGACGACCGGGATCGTGCTCGAGGCAAGCCCGCCAGAAGGCCGCGTCGCGATGACGTCGGACCTGCACATCGCGCTCTACGGAGGACTCTCGGTTCCGGTGCCGCAGAGCGCGTATCCGGGGTAATCGCCCGCGATAGGTTCTGGCGGGCGAGCCGATCCTGGACTGGAGTCCTCCGCGGGCCCCGTTCATGTGTCGGCCTTGACGTACCGCACAACAATGACGACCTGCCCGTCAGGACTCTCCGTGACCGTGTACCAGATCGTCAGGCCGTCCGAGGGAAGGTACAGACGGTAGGCACCTGGCAGCGGGTCTACCTCGGGAAACGGGTCGGCAAGCGCGGGGATTGGCTCTTCGAGCAGGTAAAAGATCGCCCTGTGGGCGGCGTTCCGGAGTGGTTGCGGCAATGCTTCAAGCTCGTCCCAGGTTCTGTCCGGGAAGCGAAGAACCCGGTCACTCACTAATTCCCCACGCCTCCGCCAGTTCCTCGCGAGTGAAAGCACGGCCTTCGCCGGAGTCTGACAGGATGCGCTTCAGAGCCTCACGATCCCCGGCCTCACGCCGCAGGCGCCTGTTCTCAGCCCGGAGCGCGTCCAGCTCAGCTCGCGGGACCAAAACCATGTCTTGAGCGTGTGCGGTCACGTGAACTCCTCACCACCACGAGGGCTGTTCGTCACCGAGTCTACTCATCATGCTCCGCCTGACCCGTCGGCAGATCTCCGCGCCCTGTCGCCGAAAGGATTCTACGGCTACGTCGCCGACCGTGACCCGCCGCTGGAAGCGATGCTGGACGCTTGGGAGCGGGAGAGCCTCGACGAGGCGATCGACCGCGTCGAGCACGAGGGCGGCGATCCGAGGACCAAGATCACGCGCGCGGGCGTGCTTACGTTCTCCGGCGACCGCCTGCTGCCCATCGTCCTCGCAATCCGGGACTGGGCCCGCCGCGACCAGACGGTCGCCGAGCGACTGCGATGGGTAGACAACCGGCGTATCGCGCTGCTCCGGGTCGGAGCGCTCACGGCCGGCGCAGCCAGGGCTCGCCTCAGGCATACGCCGGCCGTTGCTACAGCGAGCGCCGCAACAGAGAGTCGAGCCGGGTGAACGAGCTTTCCCACGCCGCTTCCGGGTCGCCGCATATCTCGTCGCGGGACGGTCCTGGCCCGTCCTGGCCGTAGCCGCAGTTGGCATCATCCTGCTCCGCCGGTTAGGAGGCAGACTCCCCGGCCTTTGCCTGCAGCTCGGCGATCTGCTTGCGGGCCGCGGCGACAAGTTCGTCATTGGTGTTCGCGTGACCCCATAGCCCCCACCCCGCGGGCACGGCCTCGGTCAGCAGCACCCAGGTGCTGCCGGCGAGCGCCGGGTCACCTGCGGCGTCCGCGACCATGCTGGTGAACTGGCTCACCACCGCGAGCTGCTTGTCGCGGTCGAGAGCACCCGCGTTGGTCAGCACCTGCACGCGAACGTAGCCGGATGCGCCGTCGACGTTCGACAGGTCGTCGGCCGGAAGCTCGTGGACGAAGCCAGCCGTGTTCTGGCGGAACATCGGGATGTCCGGGACCCCCTCGATGGCCATCAGGGTCGCCGCGAGATCCGCGGCCAGCTGGTGCTTGTCCGTGAATGTGCCCGCCGTGGCGTACACGTCGATCATCGGCATGGCATGAGTCCTTTCTGCGCTTACGTGAGCGGGCGCGCGCCGCCGGCGGCTGTGGCTACGTTCATGCGCACCAGCATCTGGCGGCGCATCGGGGCTGAGGTATCCGCAACATGACTGCACTTAGCAGACGGCCAGGCTGACGGGGTCGGCCGTGCGGTCGGCAGAGCGCTACGTCATGGCGTACGTCATTGCCGGGGCAGATTTCGGTCATCTGGCGCACGCGACCGGGGGCCAGTCGCTCCTACGTTGGCTGTGTCCGCAGCTACCACACGAGAGGAAGACGGACATGAGCGAGTCAGCGAACACGCCCACGGTGGTCCTGGTTCACGGCGGCTTTGCCGACGCCTCGTTCTGGGTGCCAGTAATCAAGGACCTGCAAGCGCACGACCTGCCGGTGCTGGCGCCGCCGAACCCGCTCCGCGGGCTGGCGCATGACGCCGAGTACATCGCGAGCTACGCCAGCCAGATCGACGGCCCGGTGCTCCTGGTCGGCCACTCCTACGGCGGAGCAGTGATCTCGGTCGCGGGGGCGAGCACTCCCAACGCGGTCGGGCTGGTCTTCGTCGCGGCATTCGCCCTTGATGAGGGCGAGTCCTTCGCCGAGATCTTCGCCCAGTTCGGCGACACCCCGCTCCCGTCGGCGGTGCGGCCGGGCACCTACCCGCTCCCGGACGGCGAGACCGCGGTCGAGCTCACCATTCGGCCTGAGCTCTACCGTCCGGCGTTCGCCGCCGACCTGCCGAGCGAGGAGACAGCGGTCCTGGCCGTCAGCCAGCGTCCGTTCGCCGCGATCTTCGACGATCGCGCGCAGGCGGCGGCGTGGAAGACGCTGCCGTCATGGGCGGTCGTGGCCACGTCGGACAAGGCCATCCCGCCCGATGGCGAGCGCCACATGGCGAAGCGGGCCGGCGCACAGATCATCGAGGTCGACGCTTCGCACTCGATCGCGCTCTCGCAGCCGGCTGCGGTGGCCGAGCTGATCCGCACCGCGGTCGTCGCGACGTCGGCGGCCCCGAGTGTCGCCTAGCTGCAGCGGCCCGGACTCCGCGCAGGGTACCCCGTGCTCGGCAGGAGCACGGGGTACTTTCCCGGTCTGAAGCAGATATCGACGTGCTGTCTGCCGGGTGGGAAAATGCCACTCGATGCTGCCCCTTTCGGAGAGCCGGCTGCCGCTATTCGGCCGGGAAGCCGAGCTCGAACTCCTCACCGGCCTGCTCGACGCGGTCCAGCGGTCCGGTGCGGCGCTCGTGCTGCGCGGGGAACCTGGCATCGGCAAGTCCCGCCTGCTCGCCGAGGCGATGTCGCTCGCCGGGCAGCGGAACATGAGCGTGCTGGCGACACGGGGAGTGCAGTCCGAGGCACGGCTCGCGTTCGCGGGCGTGCAGCAACTGCTGCGTCCGGCGCGTTCGCATGCGGCCGGTCTCTCGCCAGCGCACCGGTCCGTGCTCGACGCGGCCCTCGGTATCGGCGATGAGCACCCGCCCGAGCATTTCCGTATCGCTCTGGCGGTCCTTGACCTGTTGTCCGAGGCGGCAGCTAGCCGGCCGCTGCTCCTGATCGCGGAGGACGCCCACTGGCTCGACCAGCCGTCCGTAGATGTCCTCAGCTTCGTCGCGCGCCGGCTCGAATCGGAGCCGATCGTCCTGCTGGCGGCGGCCCGGGATGGCTACCCGGCCGTGTTCCGCGCCGGCGAGCTTCCTGAGCTCCGGCTTCGGCCACTTGACCCGGCGTCATCGGCGCGCCTGCTGGAGCAGAGCACCGATACTCTCTCGTCGGCTGAGCGCGGCCGGGTTCTGCGCGAGGCCGCCGGGAACCCGCTCGCCTTGGTCGAGCTGCCCTCGATCGCCCGCCGTCTCGAGGACGAGCACTCGATGCCGGGTCTGGTCCCGCTCACCGAGCGCATGGAGCGCGCGTTCGCGGCCCGCGCCGCCGACCTGCCGCCCGAGGCCCAGCTGCTGCTGCTCGTGGCGGCCCTGAACGACAGCGAGAGTCTCGGGGAGGTGCTGCAGGCAGGGGCTGAGCTAGCCGGGGGACCGGTTGATGTCGCGCTGCTGCAGGCGGCGGCGGATGTGGCGATCATCGAGCTCGGCGAACGGATCTTGCGCTTCCGGCACCCGCTGATGCGCTCAGCGGTCAGCCAGGCAGCGCCGATCGAGCGTCGGCGGCGCGCCCACGAAGCCCTCGCGGAGGTGCTGTCAGGCCAGCCCGACCGCAGCGTCTGGCATCGAGCTGCCCTGATCAGCGGCCAGCACGAATCGATCGCCGTCGACCTGGATCAGGCCGCAGCCAGGGCCAGCAGGCGCGGCGCGGTCGGCGTGGCGGTGCTGGCTCTGCGGCGGGCAGCCGATCTGAGCGCTCAGGAGAAACGCCTCCCGCGTCTGCTGGCTGCGGCCGCGCTGGCCTTCGAGCTCGGGCAGATCGAGGTGGTGACGGCGTTGCTGCGGGAGGCAGAGCGGCTCAATCCGGGGCCGGTCGAGCGGGCGCGCATCACCTAGATCGACGTTGCGGTCAACACGGTCGTGCACATACGCCCGCTCGGAGGAACGCGGCCCGCCCGGTCGATGATCGAGATAGCGGAAGAGGCGGGGCGGGCGGGCGACCGGGATCTGCACATCGAACTGCTGTGGCTCGCCGCCCTCCGGGCGTCCTGGTTCGGCATGGACCACGACACGAGCATGGTCCTGCTCGAGGCCGTCAAGCGCGCCGGCCCGCCGGACCCGGCCGACCCGCGCCTGTTCATCACGTACGTCTACGCTGATCCGTTCTCGCTGCCCGCGGCGTCGATGGACAAGCTCCGCGCGATGGTCGCTGACCGCGCCTTCAACCGTCGGGCCGCGCTGTTGCTTGGCCCGGCCGCGTTCAATGCCGGCGCGTTCGATCTCGCGGACGTCTTGGTGCGAGAGGCGGCCGACCTCCTGCGCGAAGGAGGGCGGCTTGGCTACCTGCCGCATGCTCACTGTTCTCGGGATCGTGTCGGCCCGGCTGGCCGACTGGAACACGGCGATCCCGGCGGCGGAGGAGGCGCGAAGACTGGCGGCAGAGATCGGTGCGCCGCAATGGGCAGGCGGGGGCGATGCCGTCGACTGCCTGATCGCCGGAATGCGCGGCGACGCGGACGCGGCCGAACGCGCCGCCGCGCGCGCGGAGCAGATCGGCGTCCTGTCGCAAGCAAACGTCGTTTCGGCGCTCACGTTGCCAGGGCGCGTCCTGGCCGCCCTCGGTGCATCGCGCCATGCCGAAGCGTTCCAGATCGCCGAGCGGCTCTTTGATCCCGCCGACCCCGCGTATCACCCTGTGATGCGGTGCTGGCTCATCGGCGACCTCGCCGAAGCGGCCGCGAACATCGGCCGGCGTGATCACGGCCTCGCCCGGGTGGCCGAGGTCGAAGCCGCGGTGGGAGAACAGCCGGAGACGTGGGTTGCGCTCGAGCTTCGGTACGCCCGCGCGATTCTCGCGACCGACCCCGGGATCGCTGCGGCCCGCTTCGAGGATGCGCTGTCGGCAGACCTGGCCCGGTGGCCGTTCGACCGCGCGCGTTCTCTGCTTGCCTACGGCCGGTGGTTGCGTCGCGAACGCCGCATTGCCGAATCCAGGGATCCACTGCGTGCCGCACGGGACCTCTTCGACACGCTCGGCTGTGCCGCGTGGGGAGACCAGGCGCGGCGGGAGCTGCGGGCGTCCGGCGAATCGAGCCGTCGCCGCGATCTGTCGCTGCGCGACGAGCTGACCGCCCAGGAACTGCAGATCGCCCAGCTTGCCGCGGAGGGGCTGTCCAACCGGGAGATCGGGCAGAAGCTATTCGTCTCACCGCGGACGGTGAGCACGCACCTCTACCGCATCTATCCCAAGCTCGGAATCACCGCGCGAAGCCAGCTCGCCGTGGCTCTATCGGAAACCCCGTAATCTGCCGTCGCGCTACTTTTGCCCAGCGCGGCCGGGATCACCATGTAGGGCCTGATCATCCGGTCCTGACCGGCCGAGGTCCTGCATGCCTGAAGCAGCCGCCGGCAGGATGGCCTTCTCGGTCGTCAGGATGCGCTCCCGGGGCGGGGGCGCTACCGGATCTGCCGTGGCACCAACCGCTCCTGCATAGAGCATCCGGACCGATCCCTCCTGCTATCGTCGCACGGATCGGACGCGGCATTTCCCTGCTGGTCAGCGTGCTCTGCTCACCGCTGGGAGGAGTGCGCGGATGGATCGGGTGCCAGCATGCCGGAAGTGCCTGTGACCATTGTGAGCATCGGGTCATGCCCTGAGCGGACCCCGGGAGATCAAAAGCTAAGAAGAGCGACAACGTTGATGCCGACTCGCATGCCGGGCGTGAGGATGGTGATGTCCGATGCAGGCGCGGCGGCGCGGGAGGCGGAATGACACAGGTGGCAGTGCTCGGTACCGGGATCATGGGATCGGCCATGGCGCGCAACCTTCTCGAGGCAGGGCTGATGGTCGCCGTGTGGGACCGTTCGCCAGCGGCGACAGCCGGGCTGGCGCGGGACGGTGCCCGGGCGGCTGGATCGCCTGCGGAAGCAGTGCGGGACGCGAGCGTGGCGATCACGACGCTGCCCACCGCGGCCGTCGTGGAGTCGGTGATGTTCGGGGACCACGTCGCGGAAGCGTTCGCGCCGGGAGCGGTGTGGGCGCAGATGGGCACGATCGGCGTGAAGGCGACGGAGCAGACCGGCGCGCGGCTCGCGGAAATCCGTCCCGACCTGCTGTTTGTCGATGCCCCGGTGTCCGGCAGCAAGGGGCCCGCCGAGCAGGGGCAGCTGCTCATTCTGGCGTCCGGGCCGGATGCCGCGAGGGAGCCGCTCAGCGAGCCGTTCGCGGCGATCGGGCGGAACACGGTCTGGCTCGGCGCGGCGGGCCAGGGCAGCCGGCTGAAGCTGGTGGTCAACGCCTATATGTCCACGCTGATCGAAGGGGTCGCCGAGGCGGTGGAACTGGCCCGGCGGCTGGGCATCGACGTGGCCGCCCTCGACGCTGCCATCGAGGGCGGCCCGCTGGACGCACCCATCGCAGACGCCAAGCTGCACAAGATCGCCAGCGGTGATTACGCGCCCGAGTTCCCGCTGCAGTGGGCGCTTAAGGACGTCGACCTGGCCCTGGACGCCGGCGGCGGGTCCGGGCTGCCGCTGCTGGCCGCGCTGTCCCGTCAGTGGCATGCCGTCGTGGACGCCGGTCATGGACGCGAAGACGTCACACTGGGTGAGCATGCGGCCGAGACTCGCCTCCGGCCTGAACGATAAATCCACGGCCAAGTCAGTTAACCGGTCTCATTCGGTTTACCGCTAGCTAGACGAAATGCACCTCGGCGTGGTTCGGCTCGTGGTCGACGAGATGGTCGCAGGTCGGGCAGTACCAGCGGGGCTCGATCGGGGTGCCGCACGCGGGGTGCCGGGGCGCCTGCGCCGGGTCGGCATGCCCGGCCCCCCAGTGCGCCAGCAGGCGGAGCGCCCCCGCCAGTTCCTGGCCCTCGGCCGTCAGCTGGTAGGCGGCGCGGGGCGGCCGCTCGGAGTAAGGCCGGGCCACCAGCAGGCCGTCCCGTTCGAGCCGCTTGAGCCGGTCGGACAGGATGTTCGCCGCGATACCGGGAACCTGGTCGAGCAGGTCGTTGAACCGGCGCGGCCCCGGGAGCAGCGCCTCCACCACCAGCAGGGTCCAACGGTCACCCACCCTGGCCAGCGCCTCGGCCAGCGGTGAGGAGGCAGTTTCGCTCTGGGCCATTTCGCTCTGGGCCATAAAGACGATCGTAGCCGCCGCGTTGACATCGCCATAGTTAGTAGTAACTTGCAAGTTACTACTAACAAGAAGGAACGGACGGCAAATGACGATCTTCGACGAGATCCAGGCCAGCATCGCGCGGCTGGCGGAGAACTCCGGCCCCTCGGTAGCCGGCATCGGGCAGCGGTGGGGCATCGGCTCGGGCATCGTGCTCGGCGCGGGGCGGGTGCTGACCAACGCGCACAACGTACGCGGCAGCCAGGCGACGGTCACCTTCGCCGGCGGGCGCACCGCCGAGGGGACCGTGACCGGGCACGACCTCGACGGCGACCTCGCCGTCATCGAGGCCGACACCGGCCAGGCCGCCGCGCTGCCGTGGGCCACCGCGGCACCCGCCATCGGGATGCCCGTCTTCGCCCTGGCTAACCCGGGCGGGCGCGGGCTGCGGGTGACGTTCGGGACCGTCTCCGGCATCGACCGGACCTTCCGCGGCCCTCGCGGCCTGCGCATCACCGGCAGCCTGGAGCACACCGCCCCGCTGCTGCCCGGCTCCTCGGGCGGCCCCGTCCTCGACGCGCAGGGACAGCTGCTCGGGATCAACACGAACCGCCTCGGCGAGGGCTTCTACCTGGCCATACCCGCCGACGAGACGCTACGCGGAAGGGTCGACGCGCTCGCCCGCGGCGAATCCGTCAGGCCGCCGCAGCTTGGCATCGCGATCACTCCCGGCCACGTGGCCAGGCGGCTGCGGCGCGCTGTGGGCCTGCCCGACACCGAGGGCCTGCTCATCCGCGGGGTAGCCGAAGACAGCCCGGCCGCGCGCGCGGGCCTGGCATCCGGCGACCTGATCGTGGCGGCCGCCGGCCAGCCGGTCCGCACCGTCGAAGACTTGTCCGGCGCGCTCCAAGCGGCCGGCGAGACTATCGACCTGAACGTCCTGCGCGGCACCGACGAACGAAGCATCCAAGTGGCCCTCGGCCAGAACAGCCAGCCGGACGGGGAAGCCTAGGCAGCCCCGGCTACGCCGGGCACCGGCCCGGCGCGCCAGTAGGGACGCCATGAGCCGAACGGGCGGGAGGTTGCCGTAATACGCCGTGTTACAGTGAAGCATGGCGAACATCCGGTTCTCGATCTCGACGGACCCGGCTATCCAAAGGGCGATCAAAGCGCATGCGGAGGCCGCCGGGCTGGACGTGTCGGCGTACATGGTCGCTGCCGCCATCGCGCAGATGGCGGCCGATGACGCCGCATCTGCGGTGTTCACTCCTCTGGATGCGGAGAATGCCTCTGCGCTGGCGGAAGCGGCGGAGATCAGCCCGTCGCCACTGCCGGCGTTCGAGGACCTCACCGCCGAGGAACAGCACCTCGTGCTCCGGGTCATGCGCTCGGCGCTGGGAACCGGCGGGACCGGCGAGGCTGGGGTCGCGTGACCACCCGGACGGTGGTCTATGACTCGGGCATGCTCGTGGCGCTCCTGCGTGGGAAGCCCGCCTCGGTCGTGCTGCACCATGCCCTCCGCGCCGCGGCGCACCGGCCCATCGTCATCGGCCCTGTCCTCGCCCAGTGCTGGCGGCCCGACCCTAAGACGGTCCACGCGTTCAGCCAGTACCTGAAAGACTTCACTGTTCCGCAGGCGCGGGACTCCGCGACGCCGATCCGGGCAACCGATGCCATTGGAGGCTGTGTGGCGTGCGCGCGGACGGCCAGCCTGGACACATACAAGCGGGCGGCGGCCATGCTCGGCAAGGCTCTGCTGCCCCTGAAGAAGCGTCCCGACGCCGTGGCCGCCCTCGTCGTCGTGACCGCCGCCCTTCATGGGCCAGCGCAGATCCTCACCAGCGACCCAGAAGACATCCGCGCCTACACGGCCACCCTTGATCACGCGGATATCATCACCGAGACCATCTGACGCCATCTGGGTTGTCTTGATGCCGGTCCGTCGGCTGGTCGCGCCGCGTGACGAGGGCCGCGGGCTTCGATGCTCATGCGCGAACGGCGTCGGCAGAGCCTGGCGAGGGCAGCCCCTCCACGCCGACCATCCGTGCATAACTGACCTCGTCGCGCAGCGCGTGGAGGCCCTGATACGCGGGGCTGTGGTAGAAGCCCTCGAAAGCCTCCCGCGAGGGGAACTCCAGCAGCACGAGCCGGTACGGCGACCAGTCGCCCTCATACACGGTGTGCGGCCCGCCGCGCGCCAGGTACTTGCCGCCCGCTGCTTCGATCTGGGGTAGGACGCGCGCCATGTACTCCCCGTAACGCGGGGCATCACGCACGTCGACGTCGAAGACGACATAGTACGGGGTCGGGGCGGCCTGCCCGGCGGGTCCTGTCTCGGTCATCACGGTCTCCGATCAGTCACAGCCCTGACTGAATATAGGGACTGTCTGGTGTGGCTGTACTAACCGGCCATCGGGCCATGGTTGGCGAGATCGCCGGACTGCCGGCTCGTCAGCTTCTGCCGTCTGGCCTCCTTTAGCCGGGGACTGGACAGCTGACCGTGCAGGTTCGGATCACTGGAGGATCGCGTGGCTTACGATGAGGACCTGGCCGGCCGGGTGCGGGAAGTGCTCCAGGCCGTTGAGGCGGTGACCGAACGGCAGATGTTCGGCGGCCTGGCATTCATGCTCGGTGGCCATATGTTCTGCGGGGTAGTGCGGAACACGCTCATGGTCCGGCTCGGGCCCGACGGGGCTGAACGTGCCCTGGGCCAGCCGCATGTGCGGCCGATGGATTTCACCGGGCGGCCGATGAAAGGCATGGTCTTCGTCGAGCCCGGTGGTCTGCATGGTGCAGCGCTGCGGGAATGGGTGACCGCCGGTGCAGCATTCGCCCGCGCGCTGCCGCCCAAGGCCGTCGCTCCGCGTGCCCGCACCCGCCGATGACCTCACTACCTCTGATGCCCACGCTAGCCGACATCAGGTGCTGCCTCCGGGCTTCTCAGCCGCTGCGCAAGCCGCTGGGGTCATTAGACTCCGGCGGCTTGTTTGCTTTCAGATGCTTAAGTAGTTATAGCCGTTTCGGAGCATCCAAGGGCATCGCTGGCATGCTATGAGCAACGTTTAAGAGTCATCTGACTCTATAGATAGTTTACGCAGTTTACGATCTATCCGCCAAGTTGACGGAACTTTACCGCCTACCCCCAAGTCTTTACGTGCAACTTTAACAAAATGGTTGAGGAGGTCCGCGTTAAATCGCCGGTTATCCCTAACCATCAGATAGAACTCCTCGACAACTTCCATAGCTTCCGGCGAGGCGATGAATTGCATTCTTGTATACGAGTCGAATACCTCGTTCGCCGCCGCGTTTATCGTGCGGACTTCTTCCTCGGGTAGTTCAGTCAAGGGGATGTCCGGGAAACCGCCCCCTAGGTTCTCCCACTCCTCTATCAGCGTCAGGAACTCATAGTATTGCTTCCGCTTCTCCTCCATCACGCTTTGAAGCTTAAGAAGACGGGCATTATTGCGTGCCTGTCCCCATGTTCCTATGAGTACGCCCAACAAGGTTCCACCAACGGGAATCGCCAGCTCCCACCATGTCGCCATGCGAGCAGCGTACCGGGAGACGAGCGACAGAGCCCCTACGGCCGCCTCAGAGCCATACGGGAGCATCTCGGCCAGCGCTGCGCTGGCATCCGTCACCATGCCACGGCGGGCAGACGCCTCGGGCCTGTTACGGCCAGATCGGTAGCCGAAAGGAGCTATCGGGAGCTATCCGGAGCCAGTCGGAGATATCTGGAGAGGTCGGAAGCCAGATGAGGAGAGATCAGGAGCTATCAGGAGACAGCGAGAATTTTTTCTATTGGCTCTATGGCAAGGGAAGCGGCTACGCCAGTGGCGACGGCAGCACCAGCTATCATCACCCAGACCAGATAGCCGCATGCAAACGACACGAGCGCGGACATGGCGGTACCGACTGCGGCGAGCAGTCCGACCATGCTCCGGGGCATCGACCCTCCGCGCAGTGAGCTACGTGCATTTAGTCTACCCGGCATAGCAAAGGGAGACAGCCTCGCACAGACACGAGACTGCCTCCCTAGCAAGTGTCGGCAGGGTCAGACGCTAACAAGCGCTTTACCTTCTCAGCGAACCGACGCCATGCATCGGGAGTGAGCCGCAGCATTGCGCCGGTACGGTCCTGTGTATCGCGGACATGCACGCGGTTGCCGTTACCGGCAACCTCTACGCAGTTGCCGCTGTTGTCTCCGCTATAGCTGGACTTGCGCCAGTTCATAATATTGACCATCGTTCTTTCGCCACCTTCATTATCAGTTCTAGTGAAGCCTCACGCGGGAGCGCATAGGAGCGAAGCACGGTAACTCTCCCTCGTGCCTTGGCGACGATATCAGGTTCAGCCGAAGTCTTGCCCGCCGTAAACCCATCTTCGTGGACGACAGTACCGCCTTCTTCGGTGTCCGCTATCGCGACTGCTCCCGTCAATCCCGTATGAACGCCTATCGTTGCCGGTATTACCTGAATCGTTACTCTCGGCTGCTGGCCGATTTCGGCCAGAAAAACAAGCTGGTCGTGCATTACCTCTGCGCTTCCTACGCAACGATGCAAAACCGCTTCGGCAAGCACTACCGAAACCATCGGTGACCGTGGGCGAGATAGTATCTGCTGACGTTCCAGCCGTCCGGCCACACGTGCGTCTACCGTTTCGTCGCTATCTGGATCGGCGGCCAGTATCGCATGAGCGTAGGCTTCTATTTGGAGAATCCCAGCAACGATAACCGGCTCCCAGTAGAACAGGCCGGTAGCGGTTTTCTCATTGTCAACCCAGCTATGAAGGAACTTCGGAAATACCCCGCCATTTCTCTTGACGTATTCTGCCCAGCGTTCGATTAGCCCGCTTTCAATAAGCGCGTTCAGCTCTGGGAATTCTCTCGCGTACGCTTCGGCCACGTCTGGCGACGGTGGACGGTAGCCGGACTCAGCTTTGGCGATAACCGATCGGTCAAACCCGAGCTTGCCCGCTAGCGCTTCCTGGCTGGTGAAGCCAGCGGCCAGACGAGCGCGCCGTAGCTCTTCGCCCAGGAACGCAGCGTCGGTGTCTCTCTCCATCGTGCCCTTGCCCTTCCGAAGGTGCCGGCTGTGCCCGGTGTGTGCCGGTAGGCCGTGCCACGTAGCTAATTGTGCTCCCTGGCTGCCACGGTGGAAAGCGAGATACCGACGCCAGCAGCCGAGAGAAGACCGACGATGCCAGCAACAGACCGGCGGCTACGGCCGCTCTACCCGGTAGAGCAGATGGCCACCTGGGAGCTAGCCGAGTACGCCTCAGACCTTGAGGAAGCCCTAGCGCTGGATACGTTGCCGCCGCTCTACGCGCCGCGTGAGGTATTGCAGGCGCGGCTAGACGCCGTGCTCGCAGAGCAGGCCGACCGCGAGCGCATACGGCACGGGGACGGCTCATGCTGAGGTTGTGCTCGTGCGGCTTCGCTTGTGACGACGATGCCCGATTCAACGGGCACCTATGGCAGCATCCTGGTCATATGGAACGGGACATGAGCCGCTATCTCGTCAGGTCCTCGCTACGCTAAGCCCGCTATGGCGACCGGGCGCATCAGGCGCAGCGGGATGAAAGACAGGTCCCTCCGCAGCTCCGTCGCGGAGGGACCTGTCGCATGTTTGAGCAGGTCAGGTGGTCCCTGTTGCTGTCATTAACTGTCTGCGGTACTGGCCAGGATGACCATGAACTGAGCCACGCTCAGCACCACCATTAGCGCCCAAGACCGGCGCCCGCCGTCGGGCTCGCCCGCTGCCGTCGGCTCCCCTGCGGCGCCAGCCGCTGCGACCCGCTGCGGGCCATGTGTATGACGCATTCCGTCCATCCGGTCCTCCCCGTGAGGCCTTGTCATGGTTGACAGTTATGTCAACCAAAAGGCTGCGTCCGGGCCATATGGTTGTCAACGATGTAAACCCGTGGTCGCGGGGGGCCGGATCCTGCACGGCCGGAGCCGGGGCTTGCTTGACAAGGTTAACCTCTGAGTTAACATTAACCTGGAGGTTAAGTGACATGGCAGGGGAGGACAACGACGCAGCCATGCTCGATAGCGTGCTGGAGGCGCTCGCCAATCCGCACCGGCGCGAGATCGTCTACGTCCTCGGCTTGCAGCCCTGCGCCATCAGCCAGCTCGCCCGGATGCGAGGCCTGTCGCTGCCCGCGATCCACAAGCACATCAAGATCCTCGAGAACGCGGGCCTGGTCAGCCGCCGGAAGGCCGGCCGGACGACCTACCTGGCCCTGAACCCGCGACGCCTCCGGCTGCTTCAGGACTGGGCGGGCCAGTTCCATACCTACTGGGGCAGCGGCCAGGCGTCCTTCGAGAACTACCGCAGCTACCTCGATAGCGACCCGCACCACCCATAGCCGCCAGCGCAGACAGGAGCCAGCATGAAGAAGTTCGTCATCTTGACCTACGGGTTCACCCCTCCCACGGACGAAGTCCAGCGGGCGTGGGGCGAATGGTTCACGTCGGTCGGGCCGCGCCTGGTCGACCCGGGCAGCCCGTTCGGACGCGGAGTGGAGGTCACCAGGGACGGCCGCACCGAACTGACTGTCCAGTCGCCGTCGCCGCTCGTCGGCTACTGCATCCTCAACGCCGATAGCCTCGAGGAGGCCGAGTCGCTCGCCCGCGACATGCCGATCATCGAGAGCGTGCGCGTCTACGAGGCCTACTCCATGTAGTTGCGGCAGGGACCGGGACATCCAGCCTCGACGGTGCAGCAGCGGATGGATCGCCACCACGCATGAGCCGGGAGAGGACCGCGTCCGTCGACGTGACGACCGAGATCGTCATCGGCCAGCCCGCAAGGACCTCCGCAAGCTCCACGCCATCCTCCAGACCCGGTGACACGCCCCGCGCCGCAGAGCATCCCCGGCCCAGCAGACGGCCGGACCAGATCTCGCGAACGGAACCACCATCGTCTGAAGATCGGCGGGGTTGTCGGCCGTAGGCGTTAACGTGACATCGATGAAGCTGGAGATGATGACCGGGGAGGATGTCGGGCTCCGGGTGCGGCTGGAGACCGACCCTCAGGTGATGGCCGGGCTAGGTGGTCCCCGGC
>WNGL01005098.1_pt1 | contig 22062 bp, 16 predicted proteins | sample 5400591 | NCBI WGS metagenome assembly WNGL01 (sample SAMN13153377, study PRJNA577476) | soil metagenome | isolation source: 80 cm soil or saprolite under Garry oak tree replicate 1 | place: USA:California | collected 2016-06-15 | reverse complement strand
CCCCCGATCCGCAGCCGACGCAGGGACATGCGGCGCCCACTCGCCGCCGTCCTGTCCCCGCAAGGCACCCGCAGGCACTGCCGACGGCGGCGACCATGGCACCTGCGCCGCGACCGCGCGGCCACCGGCCTGCCCCCAGCGGCCCGCCTCGGGAGAGGCCGCAGGCGGCGGCACAGCAGCCGCTGGGACAGCAGGCGGCTCAGGCGGTGACATCACCCCTGTGCCCGCCGTCTGCGACAAACCGGCGGGCTGCCCGGTGCCGTGATCACCGGACTGCGCGGGGTCCAGGTCAGCCACGAGGCGCCCGCCCCCGGAAACGCCTCGCCGGGCCCGGGTGGCCGCATGCGACAGTGCTCCTTGGTACCGGTGCCTGCCGCGCCGTCTTCCTTTCCTCAGCCAGGCGCGGACGACAAACACCATCACGAACACCCCGAGCAGAATCTGGCAGCTTGCCAGCGCGCGGGAAAACCCCGGTCTCACTGCTCCGCCCGTGCCGGGCTGACCCGCCGCGTGCGGCACGGGCAGCGGGCCGAAATGGACGCCGGGGCCGTGCGCGCTAGCGGGAAGGACCAGGATCCAGCGCGGATCTATCGCGGCAGAGTTCTCAAGCCGCGCTCCGTCCGCCTGAGGGCGGCCCTTGTTTAGGGCGAAGATCTCTCTGTACAGGTTGCCGTTGCCCAGTGTCTGGGCCGCGATCTCGTAGAAGTACGCCTTCTGCCCGCCCCGGGGCGGCGGGGCGATGTCGTACTTGACCCAGGAACGGTGTGGCTCGGTGCCCGGCCCGGCCGGCGTCGGGGGCGACGCGCGGTGGGCGCCAGTGCTGGTAGCGGCCAGGGCGCCCGGACCTGCCAAGAAGGCGGTCAGCAGGACAGCGACCGCGAACGCGGTGCTCACACCGCGCGTGATTGCCTGGGGCCAGCGCCTACCGCAGGGATGACTGGTGCGGCTCATTACGGTGTTCACCTCGTGCGGGCCTTGCAAAGAACCGGCACCGGGGCAGCCACCGGGTCTGGTGCGCCCAGGCACCGCCGTCGGCGGGCACTGCGCCTACGACTGACTACGACCTGGAGGGCCCGCCGGTTCGACCGGGCCCTCCGGGCCCGCGGCGGCTTCGGCCCCGCCCTGAGTGAACCTCGGTCGTGCGGACTCGTAGCCGGATAGAGGGGACTGGGGATCGTACCCGGCAGCGGCGCTGGAGCGTATGGCCGCCCGCCCCTACAGTGCGCCAAAGGTGAACTCGACGAGGCAGGCGGTGGTACAAGGCCAGCGCTGCTGGCACGACGTGCAGGTGTCGCCATTGAGGTGCCGGTCGATCTCCTGCCGGGCGGTGGCGAGCAGCCGGAAGTCAGGGCCTGGCAATGTCACGAGACCGTCCGCGCCGTCTACGGGGCATGGCTGTGAGGCGAGCGTCACGGGCCCGGCCGGCCGGCGCCGGAGCAGCCAGGAGCTGGCGATGGTTGAACCGTGACCGAGTCCGGGCTCGTAGGGGCATGCGAGCGGCGGCTGGCGGTGACCCGGACCGCGACCCACTTGGCGCCCGACACAGGCTCCGAACCCCGTCCAGAGCACAAGGGAGCATGACAATGCCCGACAACGAGCAGATCGACTTCGCCGCGCTGGCGCAGCGTGCCCAGCTGATGCGCCGCGAGGTGGCACATGCGCAGGACGAGCTGATGGCGATTCAGGCCACCGGCCACGGCGGGGGCGGCCTGGTGACGGCGACGGTCTCGGGCGAGGGCCGGCTCCTGGAACTGCGGATCGACCCCTCGGTGATCGACCCGGACGACCCGCAGACGCTGGCCGACCTCGTCATCCCAGCGGTCGATGGCGCGAACCAGGCGGTAGCCGAGCAGCGCGCGGAACGCCTCACCGAGATCACCGACGGCCTCAGCGGCCTGCTCGCGGGGCTGCGCCGTGACCAGGCCGATCGCGGCGTCGTACCCCTGTTCGCCACCCGGCCCCCGGCCCCCGCGGCGCCCAGCGGAACCGTCCACCCGTTCGACGGGCCGAAGTAACGTCCCGTGGCCATAACCCAGAACGCCGTGGTCCCAGAACAGGGACCTGCCTGGCGGCGAGAACTAGGACTACGGGCGGCGGCACCCGGCGCTTAACCTGGACTTACCGTGGACGACATTCATGGCGCAGGCTGCAGCACGATCCCCACGATCCCGATGGGCGAACAGACCTGATGTCACGGATCATCTTCCATCGGCCCGCCAGGGTCGTCCCGCCGCAGCTCCCGACGGAGCCGGTGGTGCTCGCGGCCCCGCCCCAGCCGGCCGGCCGGGACATGATGGGCGGCAGCTGGATGTACATGATGATGCCGCTCATGTCGAGCATCACCATGGCCGCGTACCTGTCCGTCGCGGGCAGGATGTCGCTGATCCTGCTTGGGATCGCCTTCGTGCTGCTCTCGATCGGCGTCAGCGTTGTAATCATGGTAAAGATGCGCGGGGCCCAGCGGAAGGCGAAAGTGCGGGCCCGTGACCGCTACCTGGAACATCTTGTCGAGGTGCGGCGCATCGCCCGGCGGGTGGCCGAGGACCAGCGCACCATCGCCGCGTGGGCGCACCCGTCGCCATACCGGCTGTGGGCCATCGCGACCCGGCGGCGGCGGGTCTGGGAGCGCCGGGTCACCGACCCGGATTTCCTGGCGGTGTGCGTCGGCGTGGGAAGCGGCCCGCTGTCGACTCCGATCCGCCTGGCCACCCGCAACGATCCGACGGTGGAGTACGACGAGCGGGCCAAGGCGGCGGCGGATCGGCTGATCGCCTCGATGTCCACGGTCGGCAGCCAGCAGGCGGTCGTGGACCTGGCGCGGGCCGGGGTCGTCAGCGTCCTGGGTCCGCAGGAGGTAGCCCGCGGGACCGTGCGGGCCATGCTCTGCCAGGTCGCGGTGCTGCACGCGCCCGACGACGTGACCGTGGCCATCGCCACTGGCGGCGAGGACTGGACGTGGGCCAAGTGGCTGCCGCACACACACGAGCCGGACGCCAGCGGGGACGCGGGCGTGGTGCCGCTGGTCGCAGAGGCGTTCGAAGGCATCGCCGACTACCTGCGGGCGGCACTGGACGCCGCCGCCCGGCAGCCGGCCCGTCACAGCCTGCTGCCGGGCCGCGACGCGGCGGACACTCGGCGGCGGCTGGTGGTCGTGCTCGACCGTTACGACCCGAGGGCCGCGTGGGCGCGCTCGCCGCTGGCCGCGGAACTGCTCGCCGTGGCCGGCCCGGACAGCGCGATCACCGTGATCTGCGTCGTCGAGCGGGAGAACGACGAGCCGACCCGCGCCGACGTGCGGGTGCGCGTCGGGGAGGGCGGCGGGCTCACCCTCGGGGGGCGGGGGGCCGGCCAGTGCCCCACCGGCGTGGTCGCCGACTGGCCGGAACCACGGCTGTGCGAAGCCATCGCGCGGGCGCTGGCGCCGCTGCGGCTTTCGGTGGAGGGCGAGGAGATCCTCGCCCAGACCATGTCGCTGCCGACCATGCTCGGGATCACCGACCTCGAGGCGTTCGACCCGCAGACGCTGTGGGTCGCGGCGGAGGAGGAGGCCGTACTGCGCATGCCGATCGGCTTCGACGCCAGCGGACAGCCGCTCGTGCTGGACCTGAAGGAGTCGGCGCAGGGAGGCATGGGGCCGCACGGCCTGATCGTCGGCGCCACCGGTTCCGGCAAGAGTGAGCTGCTGCGCACTCTCGTCACCGGCCTGACGATGACCCACCCGCCGGAACTGCTCAGCCTCGTCCTGGTGGACTTCAAAGGCGGCGCGACGTTCGCCGGTGTCACGGAGCTGCCCCACGTCGCCGGCTTGATCACCAACCTTGTCGACGACCTGGCACTGGTCGATCGGGTGCGCGACGCCCTGGTGGGCGAGCAGCAGCGCCGGGAGCGGATGCTGCGCGACGCGGGCAACGTCGACACCGCCCGCGAGTACCAGCTTCGCCGCGCGGCCGGGGCGACCGGCCCGGACGGCCGCCCGCTGGAACCGCTGCCGTACCTGCTGATAGTCGTGGACGAGTTCGGCGAGCTGCTCTCGGGCCGCCCCGACTTCATCGACCTGTTCGTGCAGATCGGCCGGGTTGGCCGGAGCCTCGGCATGCACCTGCTGCTGGCCACCCAGCGCCTGGAGGAGGGGAAGCTGCGTGGCCTGGACGCGAACCTGTCCTACCGCATCTGCCTGCGGACCTACTCCGCCGCCGAGTCCCGGATCGTCATCGGCAGCCCTGACGCGTACCGGCTGCCGGCCATCCCCGGCTCCGCGTACCTGAAGGTGGCCGACTCGGAGTGCGAGCGATTCCGCGTCGCCCACGTATCAGGGCCCTACCAGGCTGCCTCGCAGCGCGCGCTCGCGACCGGTCCGCCGCCCACCGAACCCGTCCTCTTCGGCCTGCGCGTGCCGCCAGACCCCGAGGCCGACCCCGACGAGCGGCGGGAACAGCGGCCCCGCCCGCTGGTCACCGGACCGACCGAGATGCAGGTCATCGTCGAACGGCTCTGCGTTTCCGGCCAGCCGGCTCACCAGGTGTGGCTGCCCCCGCTGCCGGCCGCGCTGCCGCTGGACTCGCTGACCGGCCCCGTTTCGGGCCAGCCGGGACGCGGCATGACCGCCGAGTGGTGGCCGCACAAGGGCCAGCTCCGGTTCCCCGTCGGCGTCCTGGACGTCCCGCTCCGGCAGCTCCAGCAGCCCCTGGTGCCGAACTTCGCGCAGGAGCACGGCCACCTGGTGCTGGTCGGCGCCCCGCAGTCGGGCAAGAGCACCTTTCTGCGGACCCTGCTTCTGTCGGCCATGCTTACCCACACGCCGGATGAGGCGCAGTTCCTCTGCCTCGACTTCGGCGGCGGAACGCTGCCGCCGTTCGAGCGCGCCCCGCACGTCAGCGGCGTCGCCGGCCGGCATGACCCGCAGCGGGTCCGGCGGGTCCTGGCCGAGACACTCCAGCTGATCGCCGAACGCGAGCGCCTGTTCCGCCACCTCGGCATCGACTCCGCCGCCGAATTCCGGGCGCGGCGATCCACCGACCGCATGCCGCCTGGCCTGCGGTGCGCCGACGTGTTCCTGGTGGTCGACAACTGGGGCGCGGCGCGCGGCGAGATCGAGGACATCGACGCCCCCGTGCTCGAGATCGCAGGCCGGGGCCTGGGCGTCGGCGTGCACCTGATCCTCACCGCCAACCGCTGGGCCGACCTGCGGATGGCGCTGCGCGACAGCATCTCGGCGCGGCTGGAACTGCGTCTCAACGATCCGGGGGAATCGGAGATCAACCGCAGGGCGGCGCGCCAGTTCGGCTCGGTGCCGCCCGGGCGGGGCATGGCGCCACCGGGGATCCAGTTCCACGTGGCGCTGCCCCGGCTCGACGGCACGGACAGCGCCGGCGGGCTCGGCGAAGCCCAGGACGAGGCCGTCACCAAGCTGGCGGCCGCCTGGCCGGGGGCGGCCGCGCCGCCAGTCCGCATGCTGCCCGAGCGGGTGTCCACCGCCGAGCTCACCCTCCCGGAAGGCGAGATGGGGCCCGGCGTGCCCGTCGGTCTCGCAGAGGGCGATCTCGCTGCGGCGCACGTGGACCTGACCGGCGCCGACCCGCACTTCCTGGTCTTCGGCGACTCCGGTTCGGGCAAGTCGACGTTCCTGCGCACCTGGGTGACGGGGCTCGTGGCGCGCCGCTCGGCGTACGAGGCACGGTTCATCGTCTTCGATTACCGGCGTGCGCTGCTCGGCGTGGTCCCCCAGGCCCACCTGGGCGCGTACGCGGGCGACGCCCACGCGGCCCAGGTCTACGCCGACCAGGTAGCGGCGAAGCTCGCCGAGCGGTTGCCCCCGCCCAACGTGACCGTGGAACAGTTGCGTGAACGCAACTGGTGGACCGGGCCGGACCTCTACCTCGTTGTGGACGACTACGATCTGGTCAGCCACGGCCGGCAGTCGCCGCTGTCCCCTCTGGCCGATTACCTGCCCCAAGCGCGCGAGCTGGGCTTTCACGTGGTGCTGGCCCGCCGGGTCGCGGGCCTGACCCGCATCGGGGCGACCGACCCGCTGCTGAGCCGGATCCGCGAACTTGGCGCCGACGGGCTGGTACTGTCCGGCGACCACCGCGAAGGTGTGATCCTCGGCAACCAGCGCGCCGCCCAGCGCCCGCCGGGTCGCGGCGTCCTGGTGCGCCGCCAGTTCCCGCCGACGCTGATCCAGGTCGCCGCGGACCAGTAAGGCCGCTGGACTCTGGCCAGCCGGTGATTTCGCACCGAGTTGAACCCTGACGGCGGCCCACTCGTAGCGCTATCGGTAAAGCTGCCGCAAGAGACCCGCCGCGAACATATCCGCGAACCTTTCCAGGGAGGCCCGCATGGCCTTGTTCGCCGACCCTGCCGGACGCCGAAGCCGCGCCCATCGCGCCGTCCTGCTGGCTCTCGCGTGTGTGTCGGTTGCGCTGATCACATTCGGGGTAATCGGCCTCACTACCGGGGCGGACGCGCCACGGACCTTGCTGGCCTTGTTCGCCGGCCCTGCCGGACGCCCTGTGATGCTGGGCGGCGCTGTCCTGATCGCCTTCCTCCTCGCTGCCGGGCTGGTGGCCGTGCTCAGGCGGCGGAAGGCCAAAGCCAGGCGGAAGCCACGCCACGCCACGGTTGAGGCGCTGGCGCCTGGAGCGCCGGCTGACGCCGGTGCCGGTGATGCGCGCGGCGACGCGGAAGCCCCGACGGTGCGGGTAGCAGAGCCAGCGGACGTGCTGGCCCCGGGACACCAGGCCGCTTTCGACGGCGACCGCACCCACGTGGTTCGGAACCATGAGGAGGCGCGGCAGGTGGCTGATATTTGGTCTGGTGAGCCGGTGGTGCGGGCCGGCAGTGTCGAAGACGACAAGCCGGTGCCCGGCGCGGAGGCCTTGGCCGCTGCTGTCGCGGCCGCCGAAGTGGCCCGTGGGTCCGCGGACGGGGATCGTGGTCGTGGATCTCTGCGGCGGAGTCAGTGGTCGGCTCCGCCGGACGGCCCGCCGGACGGGGATTCCGGCGGCCAGGACGAGGCCGGCGCAAGCCCTGATGGGCCGATCCGCAGGCAAGTCAGGCGGACTGCGCTGCGCATAACGGTGGTGGTGGTTGCGCTCCTCCTGGGCTCCGTCATCGTTTTCATGAGCGGGGTGATCGCTTCGACGGGCTCGCGGGGCGTGCCGGCCAAGCATGCCGCAGCGGCCCGGCACCTGCCGTCGCCGCGGGTGGCCGACCTGGCACGCATCAACTCTGCCGCCGCCGTGACCCCGTCGCCGGTGAAGACCACAGCTACCGCCGCTCATAAAACGCCTGCCGCGGCGCCTACCCCAACCCCTGCCGTGACGGCGCGGGCGGCCGTCACGCGCCCGCCCGCGCCGCATCCGGTCGGGTCCTGGCCGCTCGATTCCAGGTGGGGCACAGTGGCGGTGGATGCCAGGGGCGCCCATCCCGGCACCGCCGCCAATGTCCAGTGGTGTTTCTCGTCCAGCGTCGGCCGCTTCGCAAGCTTCAACGGCGCGAACAGCGACATCACCACGGCTGGCCCGGTGCTGCACACCGGGCCAGGCTGGAGCTTCACGGTGTCCGCCTGGGTCAACCTCGCCAGCACCAGCCACTTCGAGACGGCCGTCAGCCAGGACGGCAAGGTCAGCAGCGGTTTCTATCTCCAATACTCGGTCGCCGACAACCGCTGGGCCTTCTCGCGGGTGAGCAGCGACACCCACCAAAGCCAGCCAGACAGGGCATTGTCATTCGGTCCGCCCGTGCTGGGAACCTGGACACACCTGGTCGGCGTGTACGACGCCAGGGACGCGCAGTTGCGGCTCTACGTCAACGGGAGGCACGAGGGCACCACGACGGACACCACCCCGTTCGCCACCAGCGGCGACCTGGCGATCGGCCGCGCGCTGTCCGGCGGCGTGCCCTCCGACTGGTTCAACGGCTCCATCCGCAGCGTCAAGGTCTTCAACACGGCCCTGACCAGCGCCCAGGTCAGGGCGCTGCACTAGGCCGCCCGTCGCTCGCGGCGGGCCTGCTGCCGACAGCGGGGACATCAGAAAAGGGTACTGGAGCGCGCGGCACGCAGCCAGAAGGATGGTGACATGCGAAACAGCCATCATCGTGAGAGGGCGGGCAGATGACCGACTTTCGGGTAACGCCGGAATCTGTATCACAAGCGGCGTCGTCGTGTAATTCAACGGCGGACGAGGTCCAGGGGCAGCTGGCGGGCCTGAAGACGTACGTGGTCAACCTGGAGGCAGTGTGGGGGGGCATCGCCTCGAACACGTTCCAGGAGCTCATGGGGCTGTACGACACGTACTCGGCGATGCTGGATCAGGCGCTGCGCGACATCGGCAGCGGGCTGAACGGCAACTACGTCAACTACACCGAGTCCGAGCAGAGCAACCTCAAGAATGTCAACACTCTCCTGACCGAGCTGCAAAGCGCGAACATCGGCTGACCACACGACAACCGCCCCGCCGGGCACGATCACCAAGGAGCATCCATGCCGAGCATCGACTCATCCAGCATCATGGTGAAAGAAGAACTGGCCGGCGCCGGCCCGTGGATCAACGGCCAGGCGCAGACAATCGCCGATGAACTCCACGCCCTCCTCCAGCAGCTTGCGCCCATCGCCGAGACGTGGACCGGCAACGCCGCAAGTTATTACTTCCCGCTGCAACAGGAATGGAACATCGCCGCGGACGGCCTGCTCGGCCCGGACGGCGTGCTCGGGGAGATCGCCGGCGTGATGGGTATCAACTGGAACAACTACAGCGAAGCCGAGTGGGCGAACGTCAGCACCTGGCAGCAGCACGTATGACGTGCATGAGCGGGCCGGGACTGTAGTGGACGAGCACTGCCGCATCACGGTCGTGGGCGAGCGCCGCCAGGTGGATCTCGCGGTTCCCGCCCGCGCCCCGATCGCGGCGTACGTTGACGCCCTGGCCCGCCTGTGCGCCCAGGAGCGCAGCGACATCCTGCCGCCCGCGTGGTCGCTGGCCACGGCGACGGCCGGGCCGTTCGCCCCCGAGCGGTCGCTGGCCGAGCTGGGCATCGCCGACGGCCAGGTTCTCTACCTGCGCGACGTGATCGCGGAGGAGTTCGCCGATCCGGTCGTCTACGACGTCGCCGAACGGGTCACGGAGGTGGCCGAAGGGATCCTCGGGCGGCGCTGGGACCCCCGCAGCCGGGCGATGACTGTGATGGCGTTCGGGCTCGGCTGGCTCATCGCTACCCTGATCGTGCTCGCGTCGCGGCACCAGGTGCGCAGCGCCGTCCTCGTCGACTTCGCCGTGGCGTCCGGCCTCGTGCTGCCCACGCTGGCGTGGATGGCGGCGGAGCGCCGGTGGCCGGTGCCCCCGCGGCTGCGCGAGATCCTCGCGCTGAGCGCGGTGCCGACCCTGGCGCTCGCCGCCCGGACTCTCGTCACCACGCACCTGTCCGCCACCATGCACCTGTTCGCCCGGATGGACGGTCCGCACGGGGTCATGACTGCGGCCGGGCTGACGGCGGTCGCCCTCGGCGGCGGTGCCATGATCGGCGCGTTCCTGGCGTTCAGCGCCTCTCCCGGCGTCTCGACGTGCGCCGTGCTGCTCGCGGCAGTGGTCGTGGCGCTCCTGGGTGCCACCCTGGCGATGGTGAAGGCGAGCGGCATCGAATCCGCTGCGTTCGCGGCCGCGGCCGCTTATGGGCTGTTGACGATCGCCCAGCGGACCGCGAGCCGGATCGTGACCTTCGCGTACCGGAGCGCCGCCGCGCGGCTGCTGGCGGAGGAAGACGGGGACCCGGTGGCGACCGCCGTGCGCGCGGCCACCACCCTGCTGGTGTCCTGGAGCGGCGGCCTCGCCGTCGTGCTCGCGATCGCCCTGGTGCCGCTGGCGGCCTCCCGGTCGCCATACGCCGTCGGGGAGGCCAGCTGCCTCGGCTTCGCGTTGCTGCTGCGGGCCGGCTCGGTGCCGTTGGTCGCAGAGGTGCTGCCGGTCGCGCTCGCCGGCACGATCGGCCTGTTCACGCTGCTCCTCGTCGGACCCGGCCACCTCGGCTGGCGGAGCTGGACCGCTCCGGTCTGCCTCGGCCTGATCGCCGGGCTCCTGCTGATTTACGGATTCCGGCGGCTGATGCGCCGTCCAGAGGCGCCGTCCATGACGCGCCCGCGGTGGCTGACCAGTTTCAGCTCGGTGCTGGCAGGGGTCGGTGCGGCACTCGCGGTCGCGCCTTCCGGGGTGTTCGCCCGGTTTGTCGAACTGGGCCACCACCTGTGAGCGGCGATCGTCATGCGGCAGGCTGGCTTTGGGGCGGGCGGCTCGCCGGCGGCCCCTCCTCCTCGGCCTGCTCATCCTGGAGCAGCCCGAGTTCCATCGCCTTCCTGGTCAGGTCGGCCTTGTTCCCGACGTTGAGCTTGTTCTTGATGCGCTTGATGTATGTGCTGACGGTGGCCTCCGTCAAGGCCATGCGCCGGCCGATCTGGCGGTGTGTCAGTCCCGCCGCGAGCCAGCGCAGCGCCTCGATCTCCCGGGGCGCCAGCGGGGGCGGTGGGGTGACGGCGGCATGGCGCAGCTCGCCGTGCAGGCGGGCGGCGAGGCCCGGCGCGACGTGCAGCCCGCCGCGCGCGACCGTTCCAACAGCGCGCAGCAGTTCGTCGTCGTCGGTCAGCGTCGTGACACACCCGTACGCGCCGGCCTGGAGGGCGCGGGCCACGAGCCGCCCGCCGCCGAAGTCCGAGACGACCAGGACCCTGCCACAGCGGGCGAGCGCGCCGATCGACTCGGTGAGGGCGTTCTGGGCGGCCGGCGACGGACCGAACACGATGACGTCGCAGCGCGCCGCCGCCAGGTCCAGCTCGGAGGGCTCCGTTACGGCGGTGACGACCCGCAGCGGAGGCCGGTCCGAGAGCAGGTCCACCAGCCCGCGCCGCAGGAGGTTGTGGTGTACGACGATTGCAATGTGTGATATCGGTGACATCTCACTCCTGCAACTCCCATCCGTTCTTCGGGGCCGAGAAATTTCAGGCCCCTGGCTTGGCCTACGAGCGAAGAGCCCGGAACACTTCACAGGCGACGGTGCGGGTCTTCAGCCACGCTCCGCGGCCGGGCCAGTGGCCGGGAGTGGCGGGAGGGCCGGGAGTGCAGCCCGAGCATGATCAACGAGGACAGGATCGGGTTCGCATCCGCCTTCACCGAGGCCGTGCGGCCTGATGACCCGCGGGGCCAGTCAGGCAAGCGCATGCTCATGGTCGCCCTCGCGGTGGTGCTCAGCGTGATCCTGGGTTGTGTCGTGTACGGCTGGCTCGGCAAGAAAAGCACTCCGGCCGCCAGCACCGGTCAAGCTGCCGCGCTGGCCAACCCAGCGCACATCCTGCCGAGCTTTGGGGCGGCGGGTGGCTCCGGCGCGCCGGCACACCCCACGTGGACGGCTGTCGCTGGCCCGACCTGCCATGCCGCCGGGACGAGTTTCTCGGTTTCTGGCCATGTGGCCGGGGCCAGCAGCCAGCAGACCGGCTGGTCCACGTCGAGCAGCGGCGGCTACCGCGGCGGCGGCTGCGCCGGCGGGTTCGTCTCTGTCCCGATGTCGGGGCATGCGCGGGAGTACGACCCCAACCGGTTCGCGCTCTGGAAGTTCGATTTCAGTGCCCGGCTCACCCATGGGTTCTGCCGGCTGTCCACCTACATCCCGGACAACCCCGCGCTCACGTACGTCGGGGGAGACCCTACGTACTACGACTACTACGGAGCCGGCTACCCGGGCGGTAAGACGCCTGCGCCGCTGGGCAGCTACCAGGTGTATCAGGTCCGGCATCGCGGCACCTGGGTTGCGAACAGCGTGTTCGAGGTCACGACCGGCAAGGTGACGGTCAAGCTGCTCGACGCCGGCAAGACCTCGGATGACGCCCATCACGCCGCCGCGCAGGTGCGGATCGCCTGCTGGGTAGCATGAGGCCCCGCCGGCTCGCCGCGCGGCCCGCCTTCGGGCAGGTGGGCAGATGACGGTGGCGCTGCGCGTGGCAGCCCGCGGCTGGGGGGCGCACCGGACCATCGCGGCGGCCGTGCGCGACGCCGGGGCGGGTGCCCTGGTCTCGATCCAGCCGGGCACCTACACCGAGAGCGTCATCCTGGAACGGGACGTCAGGCTCGTCGCCGCGAAGGGGCCCGGTTCCGTCCGGATCGTCGGCGTACGGGGGGCCGCGCTCACGGTGCGCGGTGCCGGCGGCGTGGTGCAGGGGCTGCTGATCGAGGGCCGGAACGCCGAGCCGGCCGTCTCGGTCACCGCCGGAACCGTCGTGATCGCCGGGTGCGAGATCACCGGTGGCCGGGTCGAGGTCACCGGTGCGGCGGCACCCACCCTCCGCGGCTGCAAACTCCACCACCCCGGCGACATCGGCCTCTACCTTGCCGGAGACAGCCGGGCGATCATCGAGGACACCGAGATCGGCGACGCCGGCCACACCGGCATCCTCGTCGACCACGGCGCGGTCCCGACCCTCAGGCGGCTCTCGGTGACCCGCACCGGCGGGCACGGCATCCGGGTCAGCGGCTCAGCCCAGGGCACCTTCGAGGACTGTGATGTGACGCACACCGGGGCGGCGGCCATTGCCGTCGACGCCGCCGCCCGGCCCGCGCTGCGCAGCTGCCGGATCGGCGACAGCGCCGCCGAAGGCATCATCATCACCGGCAACGCGGGCGTGGGCACCGGCGCCGCCCCGGCCGATGAGACCTCGGCCGGCGGCGGGTACGGCGTCGCCCTGCACGGCTGCGAGGTCGCGCGCACCCATAAGGGCGGGCTCCACGTGACGGGCCAGGCCGTCGTCTCGCTCGTGGGCTGCCGCGTCAGCGACGTGCGCGCGGCCGGCGTCGTGGCGGGCGGGGCCGCCCGGCTGAGGCTCGACGACACCACCACCACGGACACCACCGGCAGCGGCCTGGCGGCGGGCGGGACGGCGCAGGTCGAGGCCCGGCGGTGCGGATTCGCCCGGGCCGGCGCCAACGGTGTCTACGCCTGCGACGAGGCGCGGCTCACCCTGGAAGGCTGCGCGGTCACCGATGCCGCGTACACCGCCGTCCACATCGGCGGCACAGGCCGGGTGGCGGTCCGCGGCTGCGAGATCCGCGGCACCCCCGAGCACGGGCTTCGGGTCGCGGACCAGGCCATGCTGACCGCCGAGAACACCACGATCGACGGCGCCGGGCTCGCCGGGCTCGCGGCAGACAGCGGCGACCTAGCCGCCCGCGGCTGCCGGATCACCAAGGCGGGCACCGGGATCACCCTGTCCACCGAGCACCGCCCCCTCGTCGACGACTGCGACGTGAGCTCCTGCACCGGAGTGGGCATCGACATCGGCACCGGCACCGCGGCGCTCGTCGTGGGCAGCCGGATCACGGGGACCGGCGCGGCGGGCGTCTTTATCGGGGAACGCGCCTCGGCGTGGCTCTCCGACTGCTCGATCACCGACACGAAGGGAACCGGTCTGGTGGTGCTGGCGCGCGCCAGGCCCCGTGTCCGCAACGTCTCCATCGCGCGCAGCGCGAAAAACGGCCTGTACATCTCCGACAGCGCCGCGGGGCGCTTCGAGGACTGCGACATCAGCGCCACGGGCTTCCCGGCGGTGTACGTGGGCGCCGGAGCGGCGCCGCTGCTGCGCGGCTGCCGCATCCACGACACCGACGAGGACCTCAAGCTCGCCGGCGACGCGGCCCCGGTCTTCGAGTCGTGCCGCTCCGAGGACGTGAAAGTCAGCACCCTGCCCCCGGCGGGGCGCGCCGCGGCGCCTGCGGCCGGTGTGACCGGCGCGGTGACCGGCTCGGGCGCGCCGTCACCGCCCGCCGGGCCGGAGCTGACATCCGCAGAGGCCCTCCCCCTGACCCTCAACGAGCTGCTGGCCGAGCTGGACAGCCTGGTCGGCCTGGAACGGGTGAAGCAGGATGTCAGTACCCTGGTCAAGCTCATGCAGCTGGTGCACCGCCGTACCGAGGCTGGGCTGGCGCCGCCGCCGCTGAGCCGGCACCTGGTCTTCGCGGGCAACAGCGGCACCGGCAAGACCACCGTGGCCCGCCTGTACGGCCGCATCCTCGCCGCCGTGGGGATGCTCTCGCGCGGCCACATGGTGGAGGCGGACCGGGGCACCCTGGTCGGCGAGTACGTCGGGCACACCGCGCCGAAGACGACCGCGGCCTTCCGCCGCGCGCTCGGCGGCGTGCTGTTCATCGACGAGGCGTACGCCCTGGTGCCGGAGGGCCAGGGCGCGGACTATGGCCGGGAGGCCATCGCCACCCTGGTCAAGCTGATGGAGGACCATCGCGACGACGTCGTGGTCATCGTCGCAGGGTACCCGGACGAGATGGAGCGCTTCATCAACGTCAACCCGGGTCTGGCCTCGCGGTTCACCCGTACCCTGGTGTTCGAGGACTTCCATGACGCGGAGCTGGTGCGCATCGTCGAGTGGAACGCGCGGCAGCACGAGTACGAGCTGGCCGGCGAGACCCGCGCCGCGCTGCTCGGGTACTTCACGGAGCTGGTGCGCGACGACCGGTTCGGCAACGGCCGTGCCGCACGGCAGGTCTTCCAGCAGATGACCGAGCGTCAGGCCCGCCGGATTATCGACTCCCCCGCCTCGACGACCGCGGAACTCGTGATCCTGCTTCCGGAGGATATCCCGCTCCCGGCCGGCTGATTCACCGGGGTCACTAGCCCTGTCTTTTCAGCGGGGTGTGCGGGCTGACGGCGCGCCTGAACGGAAAAGTGCTCCTGAACTGGGACGATAAGGGATGTTGAGGTCCTTACCGGTACCAGATCAAGGAGCACCTTTCAAGTGAACGTTACCGGCTGGTCGCGGGGACTGGAAGTCACCGGCGGGGGTCAGGGGGTCGTGTCGCATGCCGGGCTGGCTTTGCTGCGGCACCTGGCTGATAAGACAGGCCTGACGGGCGGCTTGTCGCGGGCGCTGGCGACGCCGCGGTTCCTGGTGCATGACCGGGGCCAGGTGACGGCCGATCTGGCGTGCGCGGTCGCGGACGGCGCCCGGGTGATCTCCGATTTCCGGGTGATGTCGGATCAGCGGGAGCTGTTCGGGCTGGTGGCGTCGGTGCCGACGGCGTGGCGGACGCTGGCGGAGATCGCGCGCGGCGGGATCCGCGCGGATAAGCGGATCACGGTGGCGGTGAATGCGGCACGCCGGCATGCGTGGGCGCAGGTGGCCCGGCATGGCGCGCTGCCCGGGGTGCGGCTGGCGGACAAGACGCTGGAGGGTGTGGTCTGCATCCGGCTGAATGCCACCGTGACGTTCGCGCATTCGGATAAGGAGCTCGCGGAGGCGAATTTCAAAGGTTATGGCCATCATCCGCTGCTGGCGGTGTGCGATAACACCGGCGGGGAGCCGCTGGCCTGGATGCTGCGCCGCGGGTCGGCCGGGTCGAACACGGCCGCGGACCACCTGGCCCTCACCGGCGTGGCCATCGCCGCGGTGCCGCCGGGGCACCGGCGCAGGCTGATGATCACCTGCGTTATCCGGGGTCATGAGAGGGCCGTCTGCCACAGCCGACGACGGGCCGTTATGACCGATTCCCGCTCCGTCGCAGACCCTGGTGGTTCCCTCGTGCGCTCTCCTATGACGCCAAGCATGGACCCAGGCCTCGTCGTCGCCGCTTGTTTGACGGACGCGTCCGCGACGGATTTCACCAGGGAATATGCAACTGTTGATCTTGAAAACCCCGGATAACCTGCGACGGCGCCGGGGCTAGCCACGACCTGATTAAGCACCTGGATAAGCTGGCTGCCCGCCGCGGCTATGAGCTGACCTACTCGGTCGGGTGGGCCCTGGGCGGGCGGGAGAAGACGGCGCTGCGCCTGGTCCCCGAGCAGGCCTGGCAGATCGCGATCGATGGCCGCGGCGAGGTCCGCGAGCGCCGCGCCGATGACGCCTGCCCCGATGAAGGCTGCGCGCACCGGGCCTGCTGGATCGAAGAAGCGCACGTCTCCGAGCTGACCGGATTGCTGCGCTGCGGCCCGGGCGGGGACCAGCTGCGGGCCTGGCCCGCCACGATGCGGATCTTCGCGCGCCGCGAGCGGCCGCATCCGGGCGCGCAGCTGACTTTGTTCGAGGCCGAGGACGGCTGGCGGTACAGCTTGTGGGCCACGAACCGGGCCGCCAGCACCAAAGGCTGGCTCGGTCAGAACGCCTACATCGACGCCGCGCACCGGGTCCACGCCCGGGTCGAGGACGCGATCCGCACCGGGAAAGACTGCGGAATCGGCCATTTCCCCTCCTTCGACTTCGGGATCAACGCCGCGTGGCTGACCGCCTCGATGACCGGGCAGATCCTGCTCGCCTGGCTCAAGCTGCTGGCCCTGGACGGCGACCTGGCCCACGCCGAGCCCAAGACGCTGCGCTACCGGGTGCTGCACGCCGCGGCCCGGCTGGTCCGCGGCGGGCGGCGGCGCCGCCTGAAAATCCAGGAGACCTGGCCCTGGGCCGAGGCGATCACGGCCGCGTGGCAGTGCATCGACGCGCTCCCGCAAGCCCCTTGACCAGCGTGAACCGTCCCTGCGACCCAGGAAGGACCACCCCCGGACTTGTGGAACCCCCGGCCACCCGGCCCGCCAGCCGGGCCACCGTCATACCCCGACGCTAAAATCGTGGTCGCAAACGGAGCCAGCCGACCCTCAGCGCCAGCCATCAACCCGGATGTAGGGTCGGGGGCTGGCGCGGTGACGGGTGTCCGGTGTTAGGTCCGGCAGCCACTTTTCCCCGGCTTTCGCCTGCGGGCCGCTTCACTGCCGTGACCTTGGCCGGTCTGTTCCGTTTCCAGCCCCCGCCGCTTCGAACCGTGCGTGCGGTTTTCCCGCACACGGCTCACCGACGCCGTTCACCGCCGGCATTCGGCCTTGCCCGCCAGTCCCGGAAGGGCCTGGGGTCGACGACGATTCCCGACAAGGTGATCAGCCCGAGCTGGTCCGGGGACTGGAAGGCGACCACCGACCAGCCGAACTCCCGGGACCGGCGGGTGCGCTTGGCGATGAACAGCGCCAGCCGCATCCGCGCGTAACTGCTGATCTTCTCAAAGCGGGCCGCGGAGTTGCCGAACCGGAAGTAGGCGGCCCAGCCGCCCAGGAACCGGTTCAGGTCCTCCACGATCCACTCCGGCGCCAGCAGCAGCCGGGACCGGCGGGTCAGTTCCCGGATCCGGTCGCGGGCATGCCGCATGGCCTTGTCCGCGGGCCAGCGGGCCAGGAACGTCACCGGCTTGGTCCCGGTCCGCCCCCGCGAGCGCACTAGCCGGTGATGAAAGCCGAGGAAGTCCAGCCCCTCGCCTCCCACCTCCAGATGCACGATGCGGGTCTTGGCCGCCTTCGGCTCCAGGCCAAGGCCAGCCAGCAGATCGGTCAGGCGCTGCAGCGCCTGCTCGGCCTGGCTGCGGGACCAGCACATCACGACCAGATCGTCCGCGAACCGGACCAGCACCCCATCACCGTCGTCCCATGCCCGGTCCAGCCGGTGCAGGTAGACGTTGCACATGACGGGGCTGAAAACCCCGCCCTGAGGAGTCCCGGCCGCAGTCCGCCGGACCTGCCCGTCCTCCATCACCCCCGCGCGCAGCATCGCGCGCAGCAGCTTCAGGATCGGCTGGTCGCAGACGCGTTCCTCCACACCGCCTGCATCAACTTCTCATGCGGGATCGCGGAAAAGGACTCCCCGCCTTACTACGTGCTTCGATGACCTCGCTGAGGCGGTCCGCGCGTGGGCGAAGGGCTGGCTGCCCGCTGAGGCGGCCGCTGAGCTGCTGATCGCGCACCGGGGCTGGCTGCTGCGAGAGGACTTCCTGCAGGTGGCGGTCGAGGTCGGGTGGGAGCCGTTCCGGGACCGCCAGGTCGCGGCGGTCGACTTCGCCGCGGCAGCGGATGCGGTGCAGGGCGTGCTGCCATGCTCGGACGGGGAGCGGCAGGTGCTGCTGGTCGCGGCCAGCATCGCCGCGGGCATCCCGGTTGACCTGCGGGAAGCGGCGCTGTGCATGGACGCCGTCAACGCCGCGCGGGCCGCCCGGGCGATCTGCCATGCGGCCGGGTGCCGGGTGCAGGTGGTGACGGAGACGTGCCGGTGAGGCCGGCGCTGCCGGCCACCGTGGTCATCACCCAGGCCCGGCATCCGCTGGAGGGCCGTGACCTGCGCGTGCTGGGCTGGATGCGCCGGCTCGGCCGTCTGGAGCTGATGCTGGAACTGCCCGATGGCAGCAAGCGGCTGATCCCGGCGGAGCAGACCAGCCAGCACGACGACCCGGACCCGGGTCCGGGCACGGGGACGCTGGGCAGGACAGCGGACCTGCTGGGCCTGTCCGTGCTGGTTTCGGCTCTTTGGGCCCGCAGCGGCGGCGGCCGGGAGCAGGCTGCACGAAACCCGCCTGCCACGGAGGATGATCGTGCAGCCTGTTCAGCTCAGTCTGCTGCCGGACCAGGTTCCGGCACCACCCCCGGCCGTCACCGGCCAGCTTCCCGGCCCGCAGGTAGACGCGGCGGTCACGCTGCTGGCCGGCCTGATCGCCAAGGCGGCCGGGACGGCGGCCGCGGGAGCGGGGGCCGGCGATGAGTGATTCCGGCAAGATAACCAGCTCCCACCGCTCCAGAGCGGCCGTAATCTACGTCCGGCAATCCACCTTGATTCAGCTCGAGCGCAATACCGAGTCCACCGCCCGCCAGTACGACCTGGTCAATCGCGCCCTGCAGCTGGGCTGGCCGCGGGAGGCGATCCGGGTCGTGGACGCCGACCTGGGGATCTCGGGGTCGGTGCTCGGGCAGCGGGAAGGGTTCGAGTCGCTGGTCGCCGAGGTGGCGCTGGGGCAGGTCGGGATCATCGTAGCGCTGGAGGCCTCCCGGCTCGCCAGGGATAACGCGGCGTGGTACCGGCTGCTCGACCTGGCCGGGGTGTGCGACACGCTGGTCGCCGACGCAGACGCGGTGTATCACCCGGCGCTGTTCGGCGACCGGCTGCTGCTCGGGCTGATGGGCATCATGGCCGAGTCTGAGCTGCATGTCCTGCGGGCCCGGCTGGAAGGGGGCATCAAGAACAAGGCCACCCGCGGCGAGCTGCGCCGCGGCCTGCCGGTCGGCCTGGTCTGGGGCGAGGCCGACGGGGAGATCCGCTTCCACCCCGATGAGGCGGTCACCGGCGTCCTCGCCGCGACCTTCGACCGGTTCGCGGTGTGCGGGTCGGTGCGCGCCACCTGGCTGTGGCTGCGCGCCGAAGGCCTGCGCTGGCCGCTGCAGAAGGTCGCCTATACCCGCCGGGGCAGCGGGATCCCGGAAATCACCTGGGTGGAACCGACCTACCACGCGGTGCACACCACGCTGACCCACCCGGCCTACGCCGGCGCGTACGTCTACGGCCGGACCCGCAAGGAACGCTACCTTGACGGCAGCGGCGCGCTGCGCCAGCGTGCCCGCCGGCTGCCCCGCGACCAGTGGGAGGTCCTCATCCCCGATCACCACCCCGGGTTCACCGGCTGGGACACCTACCAGGCCAACCAGGCCCGCATCGGCACCAACATCCGGCCGCAGGCCAGCCAGCCGGGCACCGGCGCGGTCCGCGAGGGCTGCGCGCTGCTGCAGGGCCTGGCCACCTGCGGCACCTGCGGCCGCAAGCTCGCCATCTTCTACGCCGGCCCGTCCAGATGCGTGCCGAACTACTACTGCCAGGGCTCCGCCGAGCTGGTCAACGGCCGTGGCGCCCGGCACATGAGCGTCGGCGGGCAGGCCATCGACGCCGCCGTCGCCGGGGCATTCCTGGCCGCTCTGGAGCCGATGGCGCTGCGCGCCTGCCTGCAAGCCGCCGAGCAGGTCGAGCACGGCCACGACGCGGCGCTGGACCAGCACCGCCGCCAGGCCGAGCAGGCCCGCTACCACGCCTCCCGGGCCGAGCGCCGCTACCGCGCCGTCGACCCCGACAACCGGCTGGTCGCCCGCGGCCTGGAAGCCGAGTGGGAACACGCGCTCCGCGAGCTCGCCGACGCCGAGACCGAGCTGACCCGCCGCCAGGCTGCCCGACCCAAGACCCTCACCGACGGCGAGCGGGCCGCGATCCTGGCGCTCGGCGACGACCTCAGCCAGGTATGGGACGCGCCCACCACCACCGACAAAGACCGCAAGCAGCTGCTGCGCACCCTGCTGGACGAAGTGAACATCACGCTGCGCCGCGACGACCCCGCCCCGCACGCCGACTTGGTGCTGCGGTGGAAGGGCGGCGCGATCAGCGAGCTGACCGTGCCGCTGCGCCGCCGCCAGCCCGCGATCCGCACCGATGAGGACACCATCGACCTGATCCGGCGGCTCGCCGTGCACTACCCCGACGCGATCATCGCCGGGATCCTCAACCGGCAGCACCGGCGCACCGCCCGCGGATTGTCATACACCGCCAGTAGAGTCCAATCGCTGCGCTACCACTGGCACATCCCCTGCCACCAGCCAGACGACAACGACCAGACGCCCGAAGGAGAACCGCTCAACGTGACCGCCGCCGCCCGCCAGCTCGGCATCGCGCCGTCCACCCTGCTGCGCTGGCTGAACGACGGCTTCGTCGCCGGCGAGCAGGTCACCCCCGGTGCGCCCTGGCGCATCCGCCTCACAGATCAGCTCCGCGGCATGCTCGCCGACACCGCCCCCGACGGGTGGGTTCCCCTCGGCTACGCCACCCAGGCGCTCGGCGTTTCCCGCCAGACCGTATTGCAGAAGGTCAAGCGCGGCGTCAAGCGCGGCGAGCTGCGCGCCGTCCTGACCCGCACCGGACGCAGGAAAGGCCTGCGTATCGAGGTGCCTCAACCCCAAGACGGCCTGTTCTAGACCGCACAATCAGCAAAGGAGCAGTATGACCATGGATCCAAGCAATTCGCGATGTCCGTCTCGACCACCCACCGCCGTCCCTGCCAGGCCTCATCAATGAGAACTTGCAGGGCATCGTGCGCCGACCGCCCCGGGCGGAACCCGAAGCTGGCTGGCAGGAAGTCCGCCTCGAAGACCGGCTCAAGCACGATCTTCACCGCGGACTGCACGATCCGGTCACGCACCGCGGCAATCGCCAGCGGCCTGCGCTCGGCGCTGCCCGGCTTGGGGATCAGCACCTGCCGCGCCGGCATGGGACGCCACGTCCCGGCTTGCAGCTCGCTGGCCAGCTCGCCGGGCAGCCGGGACACCCCGTACTCCTCGACATCGGCCAGCGTGGTCTTGTCGATGCCCGGCGCGCCGTTGTTACGGCGCACCGCATACCACGCCCGCTGCAAGACATCCTCGCGGTAGACCTTGTCCCGCAGCGCATGGAACCGTCGTTTCGGGCCGGCCCTGGCCGCCCGGTAAAGCACATGCTGCAATGCGCGGACCCTGTCGCCTCCGACAGCCGCCACGGTGGACCTAGCCGTATTTCCGGCACTCACCGATCCGGGCCTCCCAGCCTGCGCGTGAACCAAGCAGCGGCCCTTCCCTCCCCGCAGGTTGTGTTGTCCTGCGGCTCGGCCAGTACTACGGCCGCCTCCGACTCCCTCCCGGCGCCCCGCTCACTTCCCAGCTCCTCACCGGTTATAGAACGGCGCGCTTCCGCGGGCACCGCGTCCCGCTCCGGCCGGGGAGGGTCTCCCCAGTTCCCGCCGTCACCTTCTGAACGTTCCGCGCCCTCTACGCCGGACAGTCCCTCGCGGCTGCGCTTCCAGGATCTTCACCGCTTCCATGGCCTTCACCGTGATTACCGCGGCTCGGCACCGTCTTGTCCCCTAACGACGCGGCAGGCTTCGCTTGATGCTACGGACCGCTCAGTTGCTCCCCTCCTTTTAAAGGGCTTTCGACGCTGGGCTCCGGCCCGGCCCGTTTCCAGACCGGACCGCCAGCCTGCTACCGGGCCTCCTGGCAGCTACCCGGACCGGACTTACACCGGCAGGCGACGACGAGCTTCTGATCAGGTCATGATCGCTGGACAATCACCTCCTGATGCGCTGGGCGCACGGAACTGATGGCATAGCCAAGAGCGATCGCAGCGAGCACGGCAATCAGCGCCTGGACCGCGGGGTCGTCAAGGAGTCCCTGTTGCTCGGCGCTCTGATACTGGCGGTAGGTCTCCCG
>WNGL01002530.1_pt1 | contig 22066 bp, 22 predicted proteins | sample 5400591 | NCBI WGS metagenome assembly WNGL01 (sample SAMN13153377, study PRJNA577476) | soil metagenome | isolation source: 80 cm soil or saprolite under Garry oak tree replicate 1 | place: USA:California | collected 2016-06-15 | reverse complement strand
TTCGTAAGCGAGGCCACGGTCAAGACGCACGTGGGTAACCTGCTGGCCAAACTCGGCCTTCGTGACCGGGTGCAGGCCGTGATCCTCGCCTACGAGACAGGCATCGTCGTCCCCGGCGACCCGGGGGCTGAGCTTTAGGCCTCGCCCTCGGGCTGGCCGAATGCCACCTGGACGGTGCGCTCCTCGGCGCCGCGCAGCACGGTCATCTCGATGGAGCCGCCGGGCGCCGCCGCCCGCAGCGCGCCGAAGAGGTCGTCGGCCGTGCGCGTCGGCTGGCCGGCGGCCGCTACGATCAGGTCGCCGGCGGCCAGGCCCGCGCGTGCCGCCGGGCTGTCGTCGGCGACCTCGCGGATCAGCAGGCCCTCGGCGTCGGGAAGGCCGACCGCGCGCCGCATCCGCCGGGCCATGTGACCTGGCGTGATGGTGACGCCGAGTTGCGGCGGCCGGACGGATTCCCCGCGAGCGAGCACGTCGACCCGGCCGCGCAGCGCCTCATCGGCGGGGATGGCCAGGTAGAAGCCTTCGCCGAGGCGGTTGGTGTTGATTCCGAGCAGGTGCCCGGCGGCGTCGAGGACCGGGCCGCCCGACGAGCCGGGCAGCAGCGGGGCGGTGTGCTCGAGGCTGCCGGTGATGCGCACGCCGCGAGGTCCGCGGAAGGCCCGGTCGATACCGCAGACGTACCCGAACGTCACTCGCAGCCCGCGCCCGCCCGGGTTGGCCAGGGCGAAGACGGCCATCCCGAGGCCGGCCCCCCCGGACGCCCACGGCAGGGTCGGCGCCTGCGCGGTGTCGGTCTCGATGACGGCGAGGTCGCCGTCGATGTCGTGCCCGGCCACGGTCCCGTCGGCCGTGCGTCCGTCGGCGAAGGTGACCGTCACCTTGCTGCCGCGCACGTTGTGGGCGTTCGTCAGCACCCGCCCCTCGCCGAGCACGATGCCCGAGCCCGAGCCCCACCGCTGCCCGATGCCCACCACCGAGGCACCGGCCTCGTCTGCCAGCCGCGCGATGCCGGCCTGAACCTCGTCGAAGATCGTCATGATCGCCACACCCTTCAATAGGTAGTAACTTGCAAGTTACTATCGACTGTCGAGATGTCAACGCGGAAGGCTACGATTTCGCTCATGGCTCAGCCAGAAGATGCTCACTCGCCGCTGGCCGAGGCGCTGGCCAGGGTGGGCGACCGGTGGACCCTGCTGGTAGTGGAGGCGCTGCTCACCGGGCCGCGCCGGTTCAACGACCTGCTCGGCCAGCTTCCCGGCATCGCGGCGAACATCTTGTCCGAGCGCCTCAAGCGACTCGAACGGGAGGGGCTCCTGGTGGCGCGGCCCTACTCGGAGCGGCCGCCGCGCGCGGCCTACCAACTGACCGCCGACGGCCGGGACCTCGCGGGGGCGCTCCGCCTGCTGGCGTCGTGGGGAGCCGCGCATACCGACCCGGCCGAGGCGCCCCGGCATCACGCGTGCGGCACTCCGATCGAGCCGCGCTGGTACTGTCCGACCTGCGACCATCTCGTCGGCGACGAGCCCGATCAGGCCGAGGTCCACTTCGTCTAGTCGGCGGCAGCCGTCCGTGCCCGTCAGGCCAGGCTGGCAGCCCAGCTCGCGTGCAGCGCGGCATACTCGCCGTCGCCGGCCATCAGCTCGTCGGGCGGTCCGTCCTCGGTGATCCGCCCGCGGTCCAGGACGAGCACGCGGTCGGCGATCGCGACCGTGGACAGCCGGTGCGCGATGATGACCGCGGTCCGCCCGGCCAGCACGGTGCGCAGCGCGCCCTGCACCAGCCGCTCGCTCGGGATGTCGAGCAGCGACGTGGCCTCGTCCAGGACCAGCACCGCCGGGGCGGCCAGGAACGCCCGTGCGAACGAAATCAGCTGGCGCTGCCCGGCTGACAGCCGGCCGCCGCGCTTGCCGACCGAGGTGTCGTAGCCATCCGGCAGCGCGGCAACGAAGTCGTGCGCGCCGATCATCCGGGCCGCGGTCTCTACCTCACCGGCCGGAGCGTCCGGACGGCCGAGCCTGATGTTGTCCGCCACCGACCCCCCGAACAGGAAGTTCTCCTGGGTGATGACGATGATCTCGGAGCGGAGCACCGGGTCGGGCAGCTGTCGCAGGTCGACCCCGTCCAGCGTGACCCGGCCCGAGCGCGGATCGTAGAACCGGCCGAGCAGCCGGGCGATCGTGGTCTTGCCCGCGCCGGTCTCGCCCACCAGGGCGACCGTCTGCCCGGCCGGTATGTCCAGGTCGAGGCCGGGCAGCACGAGGTTGTCCCGGTAGCCGAAGGTGACCGACTCGAACCGCACCTCCCGTCCGGCCGGGACCGGGACCTGGGCGCGCCCCGCCGGGGCCGGTCCGGCCAGGATCCGCGCCGAGCCCCGGGCTGGCAGCGATCCGGGGACCTGCGGCTCGGGCACCGCGGCGTCCTGCTCGAGCACGCCGGAGATCTTCTCCAGGCCCGAGGCCGCCGACTGGAAGATGTTGTAGAACTGCGACACGTCCTGCAGCGGGTCGAAGAAGCGCTGCAGGTAGAGCAGGAAGGTGGCCAGCACGCCGACCTTGACGTGCCCCTCGATCGCGAGCAGCCCGCCGTAGCCGAGCACCACGCCGGTGATGATGTTGCCCACCAGCGAGATGGACGGGCCGTAGATCGCGATGAGCCGGGAGGCGCGCGTGCTCGCGTCGGCGTAGTCCCGGCCCAGACCGGAGAAGATGTCCGCGTTGCGCGGTTCCCTACGGAACGCCTGCACCGCCCGGATCCCGCCGAACGTCTCCACGAAATGCACGATCACCAGCGCGATCGTCTCTCTGGTCCGCCGGTAGGCGCCGGCGGACTCGCGCCGGAACCAGGCCGTCAGCCAGGTCAGCGGGATGAAGCCGGCCAGCACCACCAGGCCGAGCTGCCAGTCCAGCAGCAGCATTCCCGTGCCGACGAGGAGCAGCGCCAGGACGGCCCCGATCAGCGAGTCGAGTCCCTCCTCGAACAGGTCGGAGATGGCCTCGATGTCGGAGGTCTGCCGCGAGATGACACGCCCGGAGGTGTAGTCCTCATGGAACGCCACCTCCAGGCTGAGGAAGTGCGCGAACAGCCGGCGGCGCAGCTCGAGCACGACCTTCTGGCCGATCTGGCCGGTCATGGTGACGAACATCCGGGTGGTGACGGCCTGCACCCCGACCGCGACGGCGAACGCGGCCGCGATGCCGAGCAGTGGCGCCGCGTCCCTGGCGTGCAGCAGCGGCGGCAGGCCGGCGTCGATGGCGATGCCGACCAGCCACGGCCCGGCCAGCGCGGCCAGGCTCTGCACCACGATCAGCGAGATCGTGGCGATGACCGCGCGCCGGTACGGGCGCAGCAGGTCGCCGAGCAGCCGCCTGCTCCGCTCGCGCAGCAGCGCGGCCAGCCCGGCGCTGACTTCGTCGGCCTTCTCGGCGGCGACCCCCCGCCAGGCGCTGGTATCCGCGCTCACGCGCTTGCCTCCCGATGTAGAGGGTTCTGGAGGGGGGCGGGATCCATGAGCGCCGCGTACTCCGGGTTGGACGCCAGCAGGTGCCGGTGGCTGCCGGCGGCCGCGATCACCCCGCCGGACAGCAGGGCCACCGTGTCGGCCAGCGCCACGGTGGACGGCCGGTGTGCCACCACCAGGGCCGTCGAGCCGGCCAGGATCTCGTGCAGCGCCCGGGTGACCCGCTCTTCGGTGTGCACGTCGAGCGCGGACAGCGGGTCGTCCAGGATCAGCACGTCCGGCCGCGCCAGGATGGCCCGGGCCAGCGCGATCCGCTGCCGCTGGCCGCCGGACAGGGCCATGCCCTGCTCGCCGATCCTGGTGTCCAGGCCCCAGGGCAGGTCGTAGGCGAACCGGGCCTGCGCCGCGGTCAGCGCGGCCTCGACCGCATCCTCGTCGGCGTCCGGCGCGCCGAACGTGACGTTCTCCCTGACGCTGGCCGAGAACAGTGTCGCGTCCTCGAAGGCGCAGCCGACCGCCGTCCGCAGCCGCTCGAGCGGGAGGCCGCGGACGTCCGTGCCGTCCAGCCGGACCGAGCCGGACGTCGCGTCGGCCAGCCGCGGCACGAGTTGCAGCAAGGTGGACTTGCCCGAGCCGGTCGCCCCGGTGAGCACGACCGTCTGCCCGGGGGGCAGGTCGAGGACGACGTCGCGGAGCACGGGCTCGGTCGCGCCCGGGTAGCGGAAGGCCACGTGGTCGAACACCAGGTGGCCGCGGGCAGCCTCGGGATGCCGCGGTCCTGGGATCCCTCGCCGCGGCCCCCCGTCGCGGGGAAGGGCGTGCACCCCGGCCCGTTCGGGAGCATCCTGTTTTTGATCTTTGTCGAAAATCTCCGGCTGGGTGTCGAAGATTTCCAGCACGCGCTGAGCCGCGGTCGCGGCCTCCTGACCCGACGCGATGATGTAGCCCATGGCCTCGACCGGCCAGACCAGCTCCAGCGCGAGTGTGATGAATGCCACCAGGCCGCCGAGGGTCAGCGAGTGCGTGCTGACCGCGATCGCGCCGAGCACGATGATCAGGCCGATGACGGCGTTCGGGATCAGGTCGAGCAGCGCCCAGAACGAGCCGAGCAGGCCCGCCTTCTCGATCTGGGTCCGGCAGACCTCCGCGGCCTGGGCGTCGTGCCTGGCCGCGGCCTGCCGGCTCCGCCCGAGCGCCTTCAGCACCCGGACGCCGGTGGCCGCCTCCTCGATCAGCGTGGCCAGGTCACCCTGCTGATCCTGAACCCGGCGAGAGAGCACCCGGTAGCGCTTCTCGAACCTGAAGCAGACCGGCAGCACCGGCGCGAACACCACGCCGGTGACCAGGCCGAGCCACCAGTTGAGGTTGATCAGCAGCGCCACCACCGCGACGAACGTCATCGCGTTGGTGACCAGGAAGATCAGGCCGAAGCCCGCGAACCTGCGGATCGACGACAGGTCGGTCGTGGCCCGCGACAGCAGCTGGCCGGACTGCCAGCTGTCGTGGAAGGACGCCTGCAGGCGCTGTAGGTGCGCGTACAGGTCATCCCTGATCGACTTCTCTATTTCCGCGACCGCGCCGGACTGGATCCACCGGCGGGTCATGTTCAGCAGCCCCACGGCCGCGCCGAGGCCGATCGCCGCCAGTGCCAGCGGGATCAGCAGGCGCTTGTCGCCGTGCGCGATCGCGCCGTCGATCACGGACTTGGTCAGGAGCGGGATGGCGATCTCGGCGGCGACCGCGCCCAGCGCGGCGGCGAACATGACGATCATCTGCGTGCGGAACGGCTTCAGGTAGCCGCGTAGGCGCCACAGCGACCCGACTGGCCGGACCCTGGCGGAGGCGTGCGTGACCAGCAAAGGGGTAACAGAGGGCATTAGCCGCGAGGTTAACCGGACGGCCGGGAAGCTGTCACCTGATTTTTTCTTCCGGCGTACGGCTTGTCGGCGGGCTTCAACTCTGGCACGCTGGCTGCCCCGGAGGCTTCGCGAACCGGTTGCCGGGATACCGGCAGGGAGAGGAACCGTGAAGCGCAGCAGCACCAGTCGCCTTAGGCGTAGATGAGTCGCGTATCGCGCGCGGGCGTCCTGGCCGCTTACCGCGACGGGATCACGGTGATCTGCGAGCTGGCCGCCCATTTCACCGACGCGACCTGGCTCGCGGCGACGCCGTGCGCCGAGTGGCGGGCCGCGGATCTCGCGGGTCACCTGCGGTGCGTCGCCGACGACTATCACGAGTACCTCGACGACGCCCCGGCCAGCAGGCTCGCGCGGCTGATGTCGACCAACGCGCCCGCGGACTCGCTCGCGCGCAAGCTGGCCAGGCAGAACGCCGCCGAGCTTGCCGCGCTGCCGGACGCGCCGGGACCTGAGCACATCATGGCCTTCGCAGAGTCCGCGCGGTCCTACGGCCGGCGGCTGCCGCAGTGCTGGGACCTGCCGCACCACAGGTACCGGGAGACCGACGTCACCGTGGGCGCGATGGCGGGCGCCGCCTGCGCCGAATGGCACCTGCACGCCTGGGACCTGGCCAGGTCGCTGGGCAAGGACTACCGTCCGGCCGACCCTGAGCTCGTCCTGGCCGCCTGGCAGGCGGGCACGCCGCAGCTATGGCCGGTCCTGACCGGTTCGGACGGCGGCGATCCCTGGCATTTCCTGTTGACCTCGTCCGGCCGGGATCCGGGCTGGCCTCAGGTGTTAGAGTGGTGCGCCTCAATACTGGGTGTAGTCATTCAACTTCGGAGAGTCACAGATGGGTTCCGTCGGGCGATACGTGTCCGGGCTGTGCGTGGCCATCGTGGGTTTGTGCGCCGCCGGCTGGCTGGCGCTGGTGCCGATGGCGTTCGGCTACCGCGGGAACAGCCAGCACAAGGCGGTGCTGACCGACCGAGCCACAGGGGCCGGCCTCGCGCTCGTGTCGCTGGTCACGCTGGCCTGCTGGGTCATCGCCTGGCGGCGCACGCTCCGCGCTGACCGGATCGTATCCGGGACGTCGCGGCGGCAGGCCCGGCGGGAAGCCCGCGCGCGGCGCCGCCGGGAGCGCGACGGCGGGGCCGCGGCCGGCGTGCCCGATCCGGGCCGGGTCCTGAGCGACCTGCGGGCGCTGCTCACCCCGCTGCTGGCCGAGCCGACAGCCCCGGACGGGCAAGCCCCAGACGGGCAAGCGGCACGTGTTCCCGCTCCGCGGAACGAGCCCGAGGACGAGCCGGCCCTGCCCGTCGTGCCGCACGCCAGATCCGGCGGCCTGGCGGCGATGGAATCCGCGCTCGCGGGCGCCGAACGACTGATGGTCGGTGTCGGCGAGGAGGAAGCATGGTGAGCAGGCTCGCGCTGGCCGGCCTGGCGATCATCTTCGCGACCGGGGCCTGGCTGGTCGCGGCGCCGTTCGTGCTGCGCTACCAGCCGGCCGACGCGCCGTGGACCGGCGCGGCCCGGCTGGACGTCACCGTCGGGGCGGCGCTGGCCGCGGCCGGGCTGGTCGGCTTCCTCGCGGCGCTCGCGGGCCAGGTCAGGGAACTGTACGCCCAGGCCGGCCATGGCCCGGAGCCGGAGTAGAGTCTTGGATCCGTGACCTTTGACGTGAATCGCGTCCGGGCGGCGTACCCGGCACTGAGAGACGGCTACGCCTACCTGGACGGCGCCGCGGGCACGCAGGTCCCGGCGGCGGTCATCGAGGCGATCGCGGATGCCTACCGGTCCGGGATCGGTAACGTCGGGGGCACCTTCCCGGCCAGCGGGCGCTCCGGTGCGCTCCAGGCCGAATGCCGCCAGGCCCTGGCCGACCTGACCGGCGCCAGCCCGGACGGCGTCGTCCTGGGCCCCAACATGACCACCCTCACCTACCGGCTCGCCGAGACGCTGTCCCGGCGCTGGCAGCCCGGGGACGAAGTGGTCGTGTCCCGGCTCGACCACGACGCGAACATCAGGCCGTGGGTGCAGGCCGCCGGGCGTCGCGGCGCCACGGTGCGCTGGGCGGAGGTCGACCTGGCGACGGCCGAACTGCCCGCCGCCCAGTACGCCGGCCTGCTGTCCGAGCGCACCCGGCTGGTCGCGGTCACCGCGGCCAGCAACGTCGTCGGCACCCGGCCGGACGTGGCGGCCATCGCCGCGGCCGCGCACGCGGTCGGCGCGCTGGTCTACGTCGACGGCGTGCACGCCACCCCGCACGTCCCGGTGGACGTCGCGGCGCTCGGCGCCGACTTCTACGCCACCAGCGCCTACAAGTGGTCGGGGCCGCACATCGGCACCGTGGTCGCCGACCCGGCCCTGCTGGAGACGCTGGAGCCGGACAAGCTCGCGCCCGCCCCGGAGGGCGTGCCCGGCCGGTTCGAGCGCGGCACCGCGGCCTTCGCTGACCTGGCCGGGGTCGCCGCGGCGGTGGACCACCTGGCCTCGCTCGCCCCCGGCCCGCAGACCGCGGCCGGCGGCCGGCGGCAGCGGGTGCTGGCCTCGATGGCGGCCGTGGAGGACTACGAGACGCGGCTGTTCGCACGGCTGCTCGGCGGGCTGGACGCGATGCAGGACGTGACGCTGTACGGCCGGGCGGCCAGGCGCGCGCCGACCGCGTTCTTCACCGTGGCCGGGCACTCGCCCCGGCAGGTCGCGGAGCACCTGGCCGCGCGCCGGGTCAACGTCTGGAACGGCGACAACTACGCGTGGGAACTGGCCGGCGCGTACGGGCTGCGGGACTCAGGCGGCGCGGTCCGGGCCGGCCTGGTCCACTACAACGACGAGGCCGACGTCGACCGCCTGCTGGCCGCTGTCGCCGAGCTTGCCTGACCGCGTACGCTGAAAGCCGGCCCGTACGAAAGGACGGTCCACGGTGACGGTGCCCGGCAGCCCGCTGGCCGTGATGGCCATCCTCGCTGGGCTGCTGCGCGACCTGACGCAGCTCGCCGTCAGCCCTTATGGCCTGACCGCCCTGGCCGGAGCCGTGCTGGCCGGGGTCATGTTCGCCGCGGTGCTGGCCCTGCTCACCTCGGTGGCCAGCCTTTCCCGCGCGACCGCCGGCCTCCCGATGATCCGCCGTGCCTCGGCGCTGCGGGAGAAGTCCTGGCGCGCGGCGTTCCTGCGCCAGCGCGATCCCGACGCGGCGGGAAGATCCAGGCCCAGAGCGCCATCGGCGGCCTCGGCGGCCGCCATCTCTCGCTGACCCGCTCTCGCTGACCCGCGGGCCTCGCGGCCGCCTCCAGCCCTCATCCGTCGCAGCTGGAAGGCCGTTGCCTCATGTTCAGTTTCCTTGGCGTCCCGGTGGACGCCGCTTACCATCTTGTCTCGGGGCTCACCGGGATCCTCACGCCCGTTCTCGGCGGCCTGGCCGCCGTGGCCGCGATCGTCGCGTTCACGATGGCGGTCCGGGTCCTGCTCCTGCCGCTCAGCCTGCGCGCACTGCGCGGGCAGGCCGTCCAGGCCCGGCTGGCGCCGCAGCTGCAGGCGCTGCGCCGGCGGTTCGCCCGGCAGCCGGAGCGGCTGCAGCGCGAGATGGCCGCGCTGTACCGGCGAGAGGGCACGAGCTTGTTCGCCGGCTTCACGCCGCTGCTGCTCCAGTGGCCGTTCCTGTCGGTCATGTACCTGCTGTTCCGGTCGCCGCAGGTCGGCGGGCGGGCGAACACGCTGCTGTCCCGCGACCTGTTCGGCGTGCCGCTCGGCAGCCACTGGCTGAGCGGGGCCGGACCCCTCGCCCCGGCGAGCCTGGCCAGCGTGCACGGCGCGGTCTTCCTCGGCCTGTTCGCGCTGCTCGCCGTCCTGTGCTGGGCGACCGCCCGGCTCGGCCGCCAGCTGGCGGCCGGCGCGGCCAGCCCGGTCCAGGCGGCGGCGCCCGCCGGGGGAGGAGGGCTGCTGCTGAAGGCGCTCCCGTACCTGACCGTGGTCGTCGCCGCGTTCGCGCCGCTCGCGGCGGGGATCTACCTGGTCGCGTCGCTGGCCTGGTCCCTGGCCGAGCGGAAGCTTTTCTGGCGGCCAGCCGTCGCCGCCACGGTCTCAGACAGCCCGAAAGCCCCGCCCGGCCAGGAAGCGCACCACAGCCAGAAAGGCCGGCAAGATCAGCGCGGTGCCCGGAATGGCCGCAGGGTGCAGAAGGCCTGACCACGCCGGATTGAGGCTGGACCGCCCTCAGCACCGGCTGCGGCTGCCGCAGCCGGAGGTTCCCTCCGGAGCGGTCCAGCTGACTTAGTGTGGCCCGCGGCGCCGCCCCGTCGCGTCGGTGAGATAACCGATTCGCGTACCTAGATTTCCTGGCCCCTCCGCCGGGCCCGGGTCTAGGTACGTTCTCAGCCGGTCTCCGGGCTGACCAGGCCGGCGTCGTAGGCGGCGATGACGAGCTGGGCCCGGTCCCGCGCGCCGAGCTTCATGAGCAGCCGGCCGACATGGGTCTTGGCGGTGGACATGCTGACGTGCAGCCGCTGGGCGATCTCGGTGTTGGACAGGCCGAGCCCGATCAGGGTCAGGACCTCGCGTTCCCGGTCGGTCACCTCGGCCAGCGCCGCCGCAGCCCGCATGGCGGCGGCGGAAGCCGGGCCGGGATCCGGGCGGCTGGTGAACTCGGCGATGAGCCGCCGGGTGACCCGAGGAGCGAGCAGCGCCTCGCCGGAGGCGATCACCCTGATGGCGGCCAGCAGGTCGGCGGGCGGGGTGTCCTTGATCAGGTAGCCGCTGGCGCCGGCCCGTAGCGCGGCGAAGACGTACTCGTCGAGGTCGAAGGTGGTCAGGATCAGCACCCGGACGCCCGAGGTCTCCGGGTCAGCGGTGATCTGCCTGGTCGCCTCGATCCCGTCCAGTCCGGGCATCCGGACGTCCATCAGGACGACATCGGGTTTCTCGCGCCGGGCCAGTTCGATGGCCTCGATCCCGGTCGCCGCCTCGCCGACCGGGGTCAGGTCGGGCGCGGTGGACACCAGCAGGCGGAAGCTGCCTCGCACCAGGGCCTGGTCGTCCGCGACCAGCACGCGGATCGTCATGTCGGCCGGCCCTTCAGCGGGAAGCGGGCGGTGACACCGAACCCGTGCCCGGGCCGCGGCCCGGCGCGGAACTCCCCGCCGTACATGCTGACCCTCTCCCGCATCCCGGCGATCCCGTGACCCGTGGCCAGGCGGCCGCCGGCCGGGCCGCCATCGGCCAGAACGCCGTCGGCCGGACCGGGACCAGCATCGGCTATCTCCACGGTCAGCGAGTCCGCCCGGTAGTCGACGGTGACCGTGCACCGGTCGGTAACCGCGTGCTTGATCACGTTGGTGACGGCTTCCTGGATCACCCGGTACGCGGCGAGATCGAGGCCAGCAGGAAGGCGGCACGGCTCGCCGCGGACGTCCATCTCGATCTTGACGCCTGCCTCGGCCGTCCGCGCGGCCAGGGCACCGAGGTCGTCAAGACCCGGGGCGGGACCCAGGTCGGCGCGACCCAGGCCGGCGCGACCCAAGCCGGCGAGGCCCAGGCCGGCCTCCCGCGGCCCAGCCGGCGAGTCCGACGCGCGCAGCACGCCGAGCAGCGCCCGCATCTCGCGCAGCGCGCCCCGGCTGGTTTCCTCGATGGACGACAGCGCGCGGATCGCCTCGTCGGGCTCGGCCCGCCCGACGTAGCTGGCCACGCCGGCCTGCACCGCGATCACGCTCATGGTGTGCGCCACCACGTCGTGCACCTCGCGCGCGATCTGCAGCCGTTCCTCGGTGCCGGCCCGGCGGGCCTCGGCGAGCTGTGCCCTGGCCCGCTCCTCGGCCTGCTCCTGGCGCCCGGCCGCCTGCGCGCGCTGCTGCCGTACCAACGAGCCGGTCAGCCACGCGACCACGACCAGCAGCCCGTTCCCGAGCAGCCGCCCGCCCGCCTCCGCGGCCCCGGCAGGGCGGTCGACGCCGTGCGCTACGACGGCGAACACGGCCAGCCCGGCGGCGAGCGCCAGCAGCGTGCCGGCCAGCATTACCAGCGCGTCCCGCCAGGAGAACCGCAGCGGGATCAGGCACGTCACGAAGGCCACGGTCAGCGCCGGGGCCGGTGACGTGCTCAGCGCCGCGGCCACCGCCCAGCCGGTCACGGTCAGCGCGAGCACCGCCCCCGGCCAGCGCCGGCGCCACGCCGCGGGCAGCAAGCCGGCCGCGGCGATCACGGCGGCCAGCCAGCGCGGGATGGCCGACAGGAACGCCAGTTCGCTGTAACCGGCCAGGGCCACGACCGCGATCAGCGCCGCGGCCACGCCGTCCACCGTGGCCGGGGACGCGGACAGCAGCCGCCTCAGCAGCGAATCCATGATCCGACGGTATCTCCGCAGCCGCCGGGTCCGCGTCGTACCACGGACCGATCCAGCTCGTGGTACCCAGGGCCGGCCAGCCGCGCCGAAGTCTGTCCCGGGGCCTGACGTAATCCGCCTCCGCCGCAGGCACCGTATGAAGCGTCAACCGCGAAGGAGGACACATGACCGCCGTCATCGAGGCCAGCGAACTGGGCAAGCGTTACCGGAACCGCTGGGCGCTGGCCGACTGCACGCTGAGCGTCCCGGCCGGAAGCGTCGCCGGCCTGGTCGGTCCGAACGGGGCCGGAAAGACAACCCTGCTCCACCTGGTCACGGGCCTGCTCGCGCCCACAACCGGCACCATCGAGGTCGCGGGCGGCCGGCCCGCCACCTCCAGGGAGCAACTGACCCGGGTCGGATTCGTCGCCCAGGACGCCCCGGTCTACGCCGGGCTCTCCGTCGCCGATCACCTGCGCCTGGGCGCCCACCTGAACCCGCGCTGGGACACGCCGCTCGCCGTGGCACGGATAAGGCGACTCGGCCTTGACCTGCGCCAGAAGGCCGGTCGGCTGTCCGGCGGGCAGCGCGCCCAACTGGCCCTCACCATGGCCGTCGCCAAGCGGCCGCAGCTGCTGGTCCTGGACGAGCCGGTCGCCAGCCTCGACCCGCTGGCCCGGCGGGACTTCCTCCGGGACCTGGCCGAGGCCACCGCCGAACACCAGATGAGCGTCGTGTTGTCCTCGCACCTGGTCTCCGACCTGGAGCGCGCCTGCGATTTCCTGATCGTGCTGACGTCCGGCCGTCTGCAGCTCGCCGGCCCGGTCACCGAACTACTCACCGCTCACCGCCTGCGCGCCGGCGTGCAGGCCAGCCTGGAAGACCTGGTCCTGGCCTACATGAGCCACGACGATGGCCGTCACTCACTGGAGGGGTCACGATGATCTGGCTGACCTGGCGCCAGTTCCGCGCCCAGGCCATCGCGGCGGCCGCCGCGCTGGCCATCCTGGCCCTCATCTTCGGGATGACCGGGCCGCACCTGGCCCACCTGTACGACGTCAGCGGGCTCGCCACCTGCCACGCCCGCTGCTCCGGGCTGACCGCCGGCTTCCTGGACAGCGTGAAGTCCGACGCGATCTACCCGGTGCTGTACATCGCGGGCGTCATGCTCCTGTACGTCACCCCCGGCGTCATCGGCGTCTTCTGGGGCGCTCCGCTGGTCACCCGCGAACTCGAGGCCGGCACCTTCCGGCTCGCCTGGAACCAGAGCGTCACCCGCACCCGCTGGATGGCGGCCAAGCTCGCCCTGACCGGCCTGGCCGCGATGGTCACGGCCGGGCTGCTCAGCCTCGTCGTCACCTGGTGGGCCAGCCCGGTCGACCGGGCCGGCGGATTCCCTACCAGCTTCGGCCAGCTGAGCCGGTTCTCGCCGGTGGCGTTCGGCGCACGCGACATCGTCCCGGTCAGCTACGCCGCGTTCGGCTTCGCCCTGGGCGTGGCGGTCGGCGTGCTCGTCCGCCGCACCGTGCCCGCCATGGCCATCACGCTCGCGGTCTTCACGGCCGTCCAGCTCATCATGCCGAACGTGATCCGGCCGCACCTGCTGACGCCCGTCACCGCCACCGCGCCGGTCACCGTCAGCCTCGCCACCGCCATCGTCGGCCACAACGGACAGCTGACCATGCCGGTGACCGGCCTGCCCGGCGCGTGGGTCTTCTCCAACCAGACCATCACCCCGTCCGGGCGCGTGTTCACCATGCCGGGCGTCCCGGCCTGCAACTCAGGCACCCAGCAGCAGTGCGACGCCTGGCTCGCCACCCAGCACCTGCGGCGCCAGATCAGCTACCAGCCCGCCAGCCGCTTCTGGGCGTTCCAGGGCTACGAGACCGCGCTCTACCTGGCGCTCGCCCTGGCACTGGCCGGGTTCTGCGTCTGGTGGATCCGGCACCGCCGGCTGTCCTGAAAGGCGGCGTCCCGGTGCGGCAGACCCCTGGCCTACACCCCGATCAGCGTGCGCAGCAGCCGGACCGGCGGCGAGCCGTGGGCCAGCATGCGATCGTGGACCTGCCGGTCGGTCAGGCCAGGGTCTGCCGCCCTCAGGTCGCTCGCCAGGTCGGAGATCTCGCTGTACCCGACGTAGTAGGTGGACAGCTGGGCCGAAGTGAGCTGGGCGCGGCGCCACTTGCCCGCCGCCTCGCCCTCCTCCTGGTGGCCGCGGCCGGTCATCAGCGCCATGGCCTCGGCCTCGGTCATCCCGTGCCCGTGGATCCTGGCGTCCAGGACGGCGTTGATGATCGTGCGCAGCTGCATCTTGAGCTGCTGCATCCGGACCGCCCGGGGATCGCCCTCGCCCGGGTACTGCTGCTCCGCCATGATCCGTTCGGTATAGACCGCCCACCCCTCGGTGAACGAGCCGGACCGCAGCGCCGCGCGAATCGCCGTGTCCGACCCGGCGAACCGGCGCGAGTGCTGCAGCTGCAGGTAGTGGCCGGGCATGGCCTCGTGGACCATGAGGTTGTGCACCATGTGCCGGTTGTACTCGCGGTAGAACGAGGTGACCCGCTCGGCCGTCCAGCCGGCCGGTGTCGGCGACACCGCGATGAACGTCGACAGCTGCGACGGCTCGAGCGGGCCGGGGGAGTCGCAGTAGGCCACCGCGACGCCCCGGTCGATTTCCGGCATCACGATCAGCTCGACCGGATCGTCATAGACCGAGAGCAGGCGGCGGTCGGTCACGAACGTGGTCTGCGCGGCCAGCGCGTCGCGGCAGAACTGCAGGATGGTCGTGTCGTCCGGGACGTCTTCCGCCAGGCGGTCGAGCACCTTCCGCACCACCTCGGGTCCGGCGTCCGCGACCCCGCTCATCCGCGCGGCCAGTCCGGCGATCTCCTCGCTCACCCGGTCCATGTCGGCCTGGGCCCGGGCCAGGATCTCGTCCGCGTCCGCCGCCGCGCCCAGGGTGAGGGACAGCTTGCGGGCGAACCGCTCCGGCCCGATCCTCGGGTCGGCGAAGCCGTCCGCCTCCGCCAGCCGCGCGGACAGCCAGTCCCGGTGCCCGGTCAGCGCCTCCAGGGCGGCGGGGCGCACCCGGGCGAGCTCCGCGGCACAGCCGGGCGCCGCCTCGAGCGCGGCGTCGATCTGGTTGCTGACCAGCGCGATCGTGCCGTCGAACTGCCCGATCGCGGTCTCCAGGTGCACCCGGGGCATGCTCCCGAGCTGCCTGCGGGCCTCGGCCAGCACGGCGGGCACGGCGGCGAGCCTTCCGGCCACCGAACCCAGCCGGTCGGGCAGCGGCGCGAAGTCCCTGGCCAGCAGCTGGTAGATGGCCTGGCCCGGGTTGGCCTGCAGCGGGTTCCAGGTGTACTCGCGCAGTTCGTCGATCTCGAACGCCCGCCGCGCCACGCTGTCCGCCATCATCGCGGCGTCCACCTGGTGCTCGGCCGACAGCGCGCCGGAATCGATCGCGGCCAGCCGCGCCGCCCAGTCGTCGAGCGCGCGCCGTTCGTCCTCCCTGGCCGGCGCCGAGGGGTCAGCCAGGCGCGCGTCGAACCGGTGATCGCCCAGGCTGGTGGCGGTTTCCGGGTGCCGCTCTGCCCGGTCGTCCAGGTACTCCCGCGCCAGCCCGGCGAATTCCGTGTCCGCGCTCATGCCGCCTCCCCGTGTGCTCCGCGTCCGCCCCACGTTAGCCAATCCGGCCGCCGGGCACGTGACCCGCTCCCGTCCGCCGCGGGACAACCAAGAGCTTGATTCCGAACGAGCCGGGTGGCCCGCCCTCCCCACCGGCTCTGCGCGCACATGGCGTCAAATTCCCGCCCGCGAGCCGCCCCCAGTCCGCTACGCGGCGCCAAGCCCAGCCTGCGAGCCGCCCGGATCCTGATTGCATTGTATGGCTTGCCATGGAATAATCATGGCAAGCCATACATTTGGAGGCCATCATGCCGAAGTCATCTCTGGTCCGCATCCACCTGACCGCCGCCGTGGGTGCCCTGGCGCTCATCACGACTTTCCTGGTCTCGAGCGCCGTCACCGAACTGGCCGGGAACGCTGCCGCCGTCCACAACCTGCGGCAGTGGATCGTGTTCGGGCTGCCCCTGCTGGTCGGCTGCCTGGCCGCCGCGGCGCTGACCGGCCGCCGGCTGGCCCGCAAGTCCCGGGCCGCGGTCATCCGCCGCAAGCAGCGGCGCATGCAGGTCGTCGCGGCGCTCGGGATCGTCGTGCTGGTCCCGTGCGCGCTGATACTCGACGCTCTCACCGCGGGCGCCTCCGCGGGCAGCCTCGTGACGGGCCTGGAACTCACCGAGATGCTGGCCGGCGCGCTCAACCTGACGTTGCTGCTTCTGAACGTCCGCGACGGCCGTCGCCTGAGCCGCCCTCGCACGCCGGCCCGGCGCGCGCCGATGGTACACAGTGAGGCATGACCACTGAGCCGCTCCGGCCCGCATCCTCAGTCGGCTACCAGGTCAACCGGCTGGCCCGCCTGTTCGAGGTCGCCCTGCGCAACCGCATCGCCGCGTACGGCGTGGTGCCCGGGCAGTTTCCCGCGCTGCTCGCGCTGTACGAGCGCGACGAGCAGACGCAGCGCGAACTGTGCGAGGTCGCCAGCGTCGACCAGTCGACCATGGCCAAGACGCTCGCCCGGATGAGACGCGACGGCCTCGTCCGCGAGGAACCCGATCCCGCCGACGGCCGCCGGATCCGGTACCGGCTGACACCGCGCGCCCGCGCCCTGGAAGCGGACCTCGCCGCCGCCGGCCACGAGGTCATCGCCCTGGCCACCAGCGGCATCCCGGCCGCCAGGCTCGCCGCCTTCGAGCAGGCGATGACGGAGATGGCCGACAACCTCACCGCCGCCCTCACCGAGATCCCGGTCAGGAGCCGCTGACGCTGACCGTGGCGGAGGGATAGCCGGAGGCGCCGTTGGGTACCGGCTGTGCCTGGGCCGCGGTTTGGGTGTAGCCGGTCTTGTCGGTAGCGCGGGCTTCGAGCAGGTGCGTGCCCGGCGTGGCCGGCCACTCCCACACCCACTGCCGCCACGTGTCGATGTCGGGCACCGCGGCCAGCTGCGCCTCGTGCCACGGGCCCCGGTCGACCCTGACCTCCACGGCGGCGACGCCCTTGTGCTGCGCCCAGGCCACCCCCGCCACCGGCGTCGGCCCCGGGCGGAGTGACGCCCCGGCCAGCGGCACGTCGATCCTGCACTCGGTCTTGATCGGCGCCTGCTGAGACCAGCCGCGCTGCGCCCAGTAAGCGGAGGCCGCCGCGAACGTGGTGACCTCGATGTCGGTCACCCACTTGGTCGCGGACACGTACCCGTACAGGCCGGGCACCACCATCCGCGCCGGGAAGCCGTGCTCGACGGGCAGCGCCGTGCCGTTCATCGCCACGGCGAGCAGCGCGTCGCTGCCGTCCAGCACGACCTGAAGCGGGGTCCCCGAGGTGAACCCGTCAACCGAGGTGCACAGCAGCTGGCTGGCGCCGGCCAGCGGACGGGCCTGCCTGATCAGGGCGGCCAGGCTGGCGCCGAGCCATTTGGCGTTGCCGATGTAGGGCCCGCCGACCGGGTTGGACACGCAGGTCAGCGTCACGTAGTCCTCGATCAGCGGGCGCTTGAGCAGCTCGGCGAAGGTAATGGTGACCTCGCGCTGCGCCATCCCGTGTATCCGCAGCTGCCAGGTCGACGGGTCCACCTGCGGCACGAACAGTGCAGTGTCGACGCGGTAGAAGCTGTCGTTCGGGGTGATGAACGAGCTCAGCCCGGGGATGTTCAGGTTGCTGCCCGCCGGAAGCGGTGGCGCGGAAACCGCGGGCCGGGGAAGGCGCACGGCGGCCCGCGCCTGGCTGACGTCACGCCGCGTGATCAGCTCGCGCCCGGCGAACGTCCCGGCGGCCGCGGCGGCCGCGGCGAACCCGCTGGCGACCAGGAACCGCCGCCGCGCGGGCCAGCGCGGCGGCCCGTCGTCGTCGGGATTCGGAAGATAGGTAAAGGAGTAGGCCGGTGCCGCGGGTTCCGAGTCTGCCTCGGCGGGAGGAAGAACGTCAGGCGACGCGGGCAGGTCCGGTGGGGTCAGCGCGTCGCCCGAGGCCGGCGGGCCGGGCCTGCGGCTCGTGCGTGCCCGGGCCGGAGGGGCGCCGAGCCTGATCGCCGCGCGGGTCAGCCGGGACAGCGCGAACGCCCCGGCCGCGGCGCCGGCCAGGGTGGGCACGATGTAGGCCGGCGTCGAGTTCGGCCTGGTCAGGGCCGCGGCTAGGCCGATGAACGCGAAGAGAGCGAGCCCCCACATGCCGAACACGAGCCGGCGGACCGCCACCATGCCGATGACCGCCGCGTACAGGGCGAGCACCACCAGGATGCCGCCGAGCAGCACGGTCTTGTCGTTGGCGCCGAAGGCCGAGATGGCAAAGTTCTTGACGGGCGGCGGCGTGAGGTCGATCGCGGCCTGGCCGACCGCGATCACCGGCGAGCTCTGCGGGACGGTGAGGCCGGCGGCGAGCTGAGCCGCGCCTATCGCGACCGCCGCCGCGAGCACGCCTGCCACGGCCCCGGCGAGGGCGGACGGTGCCCGGGGCTGGTCGTCGAGAGCGGACGCTGATGTCATGGCGGAATGTCGCGGCTAGGCGCTGCGTCCACGCTACCCGTCCCGCGGCGTTTCGTTAGCCCCGCGAAGGTTGCGCTCTTATTACCTATTCTTCAAAGGTCCAGCGTGTGGGGGATCCGGTGAAGTCTCCGGCCCGCATGCTGAACACGCGGTGCGGCCGGACCCCGATGGTCGCGTTCGTGGCCGGATCGAGGAAGTCCACCCGGTAGTCCGTTCGATACTTGGCGTTCATCAGGTCGATCACCCGCCGCAGTACGGGCAGCTCCGTCGAGATGTGCGCCGTGCCCTCGATGACCACGGGATCAGAAGCATCCTCCGTGGTGACGCAGCAGCGGGGGTCAGCACGCAGGTTACGGACCTTCCGGGAGCCGGTGCTGCTCGTGAACCACAGCGTGCTGTCGTCCCACATGCCCCAGACCGGCATGACGTGCGGATGCCCGTCCGGCCAGACCGTCGCGACCCAGTAGTTGCGCGCAGCCGTCAGCCGCTCCGCCGAGATGGCGCATGAGTACATCGTGCATCTGACTGAGCAGGTGAAAATCTCGCACAACCGCATCAAGGCCAATGGTGGGGTCGGCCCCGGCGGTATCCCATGGGGATACAAGGTCATCGGCGAGAAGTATAACAAGCGAATGGTCCCGACCGAAGAATGCAAGAAGTACGTTCCTCAGATGTTCGAGCGGTGCATTGCTGGCCAATCCTGCCGCATCATAGCGCTATGGTTGGATGCCGAAGGTGTGAAGCCGACGAGAGGCGAGATATGGAACGACAATAGCGTATGGGGCATGCTACAGAATATGGCCTACGCGGGACGCAGGCAAGATGAAGGCCCGCCGCGAACTACCGGAAAGAAGAGTCCGTCACGCAAGAACCGCCGTACGATCATGACGTGCGAGGCGGTCATAACAATGGATACTTACCGGCGCGCTCAGGAAGCGCTGCATAAGCGGCCCCCGGCAGGCCCCTACAAAGAACCGCCACTACTGGTAGGCCTGAAGTGCGCCCGGTGCGCCAGCCGGGGAATCGATTCCCCGATGTACCGTATGCGGAAATACTACCGGTGCTTCGGCCGGGGCACGCGGCGCAAAAGCTGCGGCAACATGATTCCGATGGACCAGCTTGACATGGTCGTCATCGTCCGCGTTTTTACGACTAGCACCGAACCGTACCAGACGAAGGTGTGGGTTCCTGGCAAGAACTGGGATGCGGAGATAGCCGACACCTTGCAATCCCTGCACGAGCTGGACCCGATCGATGATGAGGATTACGACGAGCGGCACGCCGAGCTTATAGCAAAGCTCAGAGAGTACAAGCGTAAGAACCGCGAAGAGTCTACGGCAGGCCATTACGAGAAGAAAGATGTCCGCAAACCGGATGGCAGCATCATGACGGAAGGCGAGCATTTCCGTGATCTGGACGAGGACGGGCAGCGCGAATACCTAAAGACCCACGATATCCAGGCCGAGAAGGTTATCATCCCTGCAGGCTACCCGACCCTACGAAGCACCGTAGGAACGCCGGGAATCCACGTGGTTATCGACGGCAAGGACTACGGCATTACGCCTTTCGCCCGGCCAGGTTCTTTCGATAGGATGCGCGCTACGGCGTGAATCTGCGGTCAGGCCATCCACGAAAGCTACGCGCACGCCGCCCGCGAGGCCCCGCATGCAAGCCATCGCTGGGAGTCCGGCTCCGGGCTTCACTGCCAGGCTTGTCCCCGGGACGAGCTGCCGGAGGATCGCAAGGAGCCCAGCCGCGTTCAGGCGCGGCAGGTTGGTGAGATGCTGGCCGCGATCGGCTGCCTCATGGTGCCGGCCTCCGGTCCGGCGCCCGGCTTCGCCTTCGACGACCACGAGGTGCAGCAGCTGGCCCGACGGGAGCCCTAGCGCCCGGAGATCATAGCAAGCGCAACTATTTGAGGTCGCCATCGTGGACTCACGGACCATGACCGTCGTCCGACACGGCATGGCCACGGTCGCCACCAACACAACCGGCTCGCTTATCGACGTGTCTGACCCGGACGCATGGACGGCCTTCGGCGGAGAACCGCTGTTTTCCCGATGCTGTCCCTGCTCTGACTCCACAGACGCGCAGTGCCTCAGCACAAAGGAGAAGGCCCCGGCTCCGTGCGATCCGTTGAGGTACCGCGCCCATCGCGTCAGGTCTCCATGGCGCAAGGTCTACCACGCACCGATGCTTGTCCGGGGGAGTACCCCGTTAGGTCGCCAGGACGACTAACGTTGGGATCCGTGAAGGCATCACCGCAAACCCAGCTCCGCCTGCTCGAACTGGCCGACCTGGACGCCGAGCTCGCCCGCCTCGACCATCGCAGGCGCGGCCTCCCTGAAGTCGCCGAGCTCGCCCGCCTGGAAGCACGGGCCAGCGAGCTCAAGGACGCCCTGGTGGTGACCGAGACTGAGCTCGGCGACCTGGCGCGGGAGCAGAGCCGGTCGGAGCGCGACGTGGAGCAGGTCCGGACCAGGATCGAGAAGGACCGGGCCCGGCTGGACGCTGGCCAGGTTTCCGCCGCGCGCGAGCTGGCGAGCCTGCAGTCGGAAATCGAGAACCTGCACCGCAGGCAGGGTGATCTCGAGGAGGTCGTGCTCGAGCTGATGGAGCGCCGGGAGACGCTCGACGGCCGTAAGGAGGAGCTGACCAACGAACAGGAAGGCCTCGGCGGCGAGATGGCGGCGGTGGCGGCCCGGCGGGACGCGGCCTTCAAGGAGATAGACGAGCAGGCGGCCAGGGCGTCCGACCAGCGCGGCAACATCGCCGCCGAGGTTCCCGGCGAATTGCTCGCGCTCTATGACCAGATCCGCAAGACCAAGGGCGTCGGCGCGGCCATGCTGCGGGCCGGCCGCTGCGAGGGATGCCATCTGAGCCTCAACGCGGCGGACCTGAACGTGATCCGGGCGTCGGCGCCCGATGAGGTGATCAGGTGCGAGGAATGCAGGCGGATCCTCGTCCGGACCTCCGAGTCTGGTCTCTAGGTGCGCGCGAGGACCAACTGGATGCCCGCCCAGGGCGAGCCCACGGTCACCTTGCTGCTCAGGCACGGGCAGACGCCGACGTCGGTGGAGAAACGATACGCCGGACGGACCGACGTCCCGCTCACCGATACCGGGGTGCGCCAGGCCGCTGCGGCGGCCAAGCGGCTGGCGTCGGCGGGCATCGGCGCGATCGTGTCGTCGCCGCTGCAACGCGCGGTGCAGACGGCCGAGGAGGTGGCCGCGGTCACCGGCGCTCCGGTGGTGACGGATGACGGCTTCAGGGAAACCGACTTCGGCGCCTGGGAAGGCCTGACGTTCGCCGAGGTGCGGCGGCGCTGGCCCGACGAGATGACCGCGTGGCTGGCCGACCCGCAGGTCGCGCCCCCCGGTGGCGAGAGCTTCGCCGAGGTGAGCGAGCGGGTCACCGCCGCGCTGCATCGCGTGCTGGCCGACCGGGAACGCCAGACGGTGCTGATCGTCAGCCATGTGACCCCGATCAAGACGCTGGTCGCCGCGGCCCTGCTCGCCCCGCCGCCCTCCCTCTACCGGATGCACCTGGATGTGGCGGCCCTCTGCGAGATCGACTGGTACGCCGACGGCCCCGCCGTGCTCCGGTCGTTCAACGACACCGCGCACCTCACCACCTGAAATCCTCGGGCCGAACGGTCGTTGCCTCACGCCCCCGCGACACCTCACGCCCCGCGGTAGAGGCGCTCAGCCCCGGCCGTACCTGGTCTCGGCTTGCCAGAAATACAGCACGCCCGCGGCGAGGATGACGACCGCCCAGCCGATCCCGGCCAGCCACAGCT
>WNGL01002528.1_pt1 | contig 22076 bp, 15 predicted proteins | sample 5400591 | NCBI WGS metagenome assembly WNGL01 (sample SAMN13153377, study PRJNA577476) | soil metagenome | isolation source: 80 cm soil or saprolite under Garry oak tree replicate 1 | place: USA:California | collected 2016-06-15 | reverse complement strand
CAGCTCAAGAAGTTCATCGCGGCCAACGACATCCTGCGCCTGCCGGAGCCGGACCATTGCCAGGTCGTTGAGATGCCGGAATTCAAACGCGGGAACTCAACCGCTTACATGGAAGCGCCGCCGCCGCTGGATCCCAACGCCACCGGCCAACTTGCGGTCAGCCCGCCGCCCAGGGATTGGGACGCGCAGCGCGTCAATAGTTACCTGGAGGAATACAACAATCACATGCTTGACATCCTGACGATTCACGAGGGGTACCCGGGGCACTCGGTGCAGCTCGAATACATGAACCGGAACCCGTCGCTGATTCGGCGCGTGCTCCAGTCAGGGGTGTACATCGAAGGCTGGGCAGTCTATACCGAGCAAATGATGCTCGATCAGGGCTATGGCCAAGGTGACCTGGCGTTGCGCCTCAGCCAGCTCAAGTTCTATCTGCGGGCTGTGGCCAACACGATCCTCGATCACAAGATGCATTGTTCCAACTTGACCGACGACGAGGCGCTGGAGTTCCTCATGCGCCGTTGTTTTCAGTCCGAAGGGGAGGCCCGGCTCAAGATCATCCGCGCCAAACAGAGTTCGTGTCAGCTTTCGACTTACTTTGCAGGCCGCATGGCCCATTACCGGTTGCGGCAACAAATCCAACGTGAGTTGGGCGAAAAGTTCGAACTGAGGCGCTTCCATGAGGCGGTGTTGGCGCCGGGCGCGGTGCCTGTGAAGTATTTGCTTGAACTGGTACGGGCGAAGTTGGAGAAGCCACAGTGATGATGCGGCGGCGCAGCCAGCACAGTCGCGGGCGGAGGGGAAGAGCGATTACGAGGAGGACGAGGGGGATGCTGTCCGGTTTTGATTCCGGCTGTATCGCGTTGTGCGGCTTGGGAGCTCAGGGCAAATCAGGCCCAGTTGCGTTCGCTCAACCCATCCCCGAAAGCCTTCGCGGCTGGCTCGGATGAGAACGTAATTGCCTGAAACACGTTGGCAGCGGGCAGGCTCACCTGCGGCCAGCCGCGTGATTACCTGCGCTTCAACCGTTGGCGTGAGCCGCAGCGGAGTTTCCGGTTGCAGGGCGAAGCCAATCCGCGAGCGCGTGTGTATCCCAAGATGCGCCGGGACGCTGAGCAGAAAAACCATCAGACCCAATGCGGCGATCGACTGATGCCAGCCTGCCTTGGGTCGTCTCAGAACGTCCGGCAGCGTCACCATGGCCACCGCCAAGCCGAGGCTGGCGCCGGCAATCCAGACCCACCAGTCGGCCGGCAGCCAGGTGGAAACCACTTCATACCAGGCCAACTCCGGCGCCTCGATTTGGACGGACTTCCGCGCAAAGCGCAAATCATCGCGGACAGCTTCGTTAAACGGATCCAGCCACAGGGCCCGTTCCCACGCTACAATGGCCGCCCCCGCATGGCCGCGTTGCCATTCGGCGTTGCCGAGGTTCTGAAGGGTGCCGGAGGCGGGTCGCAGCGCGGAGGATTCCTGAAATGCTCTGGCCGCGCGCGGATAATCGGCGGCATGATAAGCTTGCGTGCCAGCGAGGAACAACGCGTCAGGTGGGGCGCAGCGGCCAATAGACGTCATCAAAACGACAACGGCCACACCTAGGTCAGCCATGAAGAACCCGCGTTTCACAGCCTGGCCTCCAGTTGTTGGAGCACGCGGTCGAGTTCGGGCTGCAACGCCAGCAATTCGGTGGCGTCTGCGGGCGCCGTGTCGAAGCGCGAAGCATCAGCGACGTCAAAAAAGCGTCGCACGACTGCGCTGGCCCGGTCGGCGCGCTGGGAGGCAGCCGTTGGGTCGAGTGTTTCCAGCACGTCGCTGCCGACCAGCGCGCGGGGTTCGGCCGGATAGTGGGTAGCGCAGGCCAGGCGCATGGCATTGACCGCCGCTGCCGCGAATCGTTCCGCATTGCCACTACGCGCTGCTTTGCGTAGAAGGCGACATTCGCGGCGGAAGGCGCGCCGGGCTCGCCGGCGCAACAGGACCTCAGGATGCTCTTCAAGAAAACGACGACGGCGGTCCCAGCCCCACAGTCCGATAAAAGCTGCGGCCGGGGACAGCTCTACCAACGGAAACCACGGGTGTTGCTGCAGCGGCACCAGACTACGGGCAGCGCGGCCAGGTGAAACCGCCAGGTCCTTGAGCACGAGTTCCTTCTCGCGGTCACCGTCGGCTGAGCCGGGTTCCAGCAACGCCTGCAAATCCGCAGAAGCCGTCCCAGGTTTGACTGTGACTGTCAGCGGGGGAATCGTCAGGTCCACGTAACGACCACCATTGGGATCGAAGCAACTGAAGGGGATTGCCGGCGTGGCAGGCGCTGCTTCGGCCAGCGGAATGACGGTATAAGTGAAGGTAGTGAACCCGGGTGGGGAAGGCTGAGCTGCGGCGCCGTCGGCGGCGCCCGCGAACACCTGCCAAAAAGGCGCCTTGGACGGCGGCGGCGGCACCAGGCGGGCAAGGTTGCCCTCGCCCCTGACCCGGACGCAGAGTGTAACCGGCTCGCCGACCCGCAGGATGTTGGTGGCCAGCCTGGGCGGTTCCAGAGCGAAGCTGCCGATGGCGCCGGTGAATCCGGGCAACTGGCCTTCTCGGGGCAGCGGTCGAACCTCAAGCTCGACCGGCTCGGAATCGAGTAAAGTGTACTGAGGGCCGCCAGGGACAATGGCGGGAGCGGGGAGCACCACCGGACCGCCGAAATTATTGCCCAGCATGTAGGCTTGCGCAAAGACTGAAAGCTTCCCCGTCGTGATGGACATGAAGGTTGCATCATAAACAAATGCGCTCAGGTTGATCCCGCCGCGAGTGAGACGGGCGGAGCTCGGATCCAGAACGAACCCCTGCCCGATCAATTGCATTTGCGCCAGGCCCTGGACAACGCCCGGCTGGGAACCAGGCAACTGGACCCGCACCTTTGCTGTCTGGCCGGCAAACAGGTTTGTTACCGGGACTTCTAGAACCAGTTGCTGGGCGGAGGGCGCCGAAGCAGGTGTCTCGGAAACAACCTGGAGCCGGGCTGCCGGCACCGTCACCGGCTTGCCGTAAACATTCACGATAAACTCAGGAACGATGTACTCACCGAGTCCAGCGCTCCGAAACCGATAATTGAACGTGGTGCGAGCCTCCAGGAAAGGGCCAACCATTTGCAGGATCTGGCCGCGCGCGCCGGCGCGCATTTTCGTGTTTGGTTGGATACTGATTTGCTCTGGCCATTCGATGGACTGCTCCAGCGCATTGAAGGTTACGCGATAAACCGACAGCTCGTCCGGGCGGACGACCGGCGGGTCGAATGCCGCAGTAGCCGTCACCACCGAAGCGATGTCGAGGCGCGGCTGTGACATCATGAGGGACATGAACGGATCCTGCATCGGTGGAGTGGTTGGCTGGGCGCAGATGTTCAGTGTCATCAAGCCCAAAGCTCCAAGACCGCCGGCGCACCGGAGCAGGGTCTTGGGAATTGGAGCTTCCTGAATCAACGCCAGGCGCATATCCTCCGCCAGTTACCAGTCCGGCCGTGAGCGATCCCTGGGTTGAGCGGGAGCGCCCTGGCCCATCGGCAGATGCCGCTCACGATCGAGCTTGAAGGCTTCGAGGAGCCACCCCGCTTGCTCCGGAGAGAGCGGAATTTCCTGCCCCTCTTTCGATGGACCTTCCTTTTGTCCTGGTTGCAGGCCAAACGGAGAGTCCTCGTCATCTTCGTCGTCACCGGCTGCTCCAGGCGGCATCTGGGCTGCCGGAATGCGTCCTTTGAGCTGCTTTAACTTTTCACTCAGTTCGCGGCTCTTGTCGCCCAGCGCCCCGGCGCATTGCTGCAATTCGTGCACGCTGTCAACCAGCTTGGCGACATTGCGATCCACTACCTCCGCGTTGAACCGCGAATCGGCGTCCGTGTCGTTCAACTCAACGGCGCTCTTGAAATCTCCTGAGGCGCGCTGCCACTTCGCCAGAGCTGCGCCGTGAATGTCCAGCGCCCGCCGCACCGCTGCAGTCGCCGCTTTCAATTCTTTGCGCGCACCCCGCCCGCGCAGGTAAGATTGGACCATCTTGCCCACGTCATTGTCAGCGAGGGCCTGTTCGGCGTAGCCAATGGCCTCCTCGCCCTGTCGGGCCGCCGTCCGACTGCGGTTGGCGGCCAGTCCTGCGGACGGTCCTTTCTTCAGTTCTTCGATTCCCTCACCAAAGCGGACGTGGCCGAGGTTGTAGAGCGCGGCCGGCTGCAGCCGTGCGTTTTGGCTGGCCAGCGCCCTTTCCAGAAGGGTCTCCGCCTCGGCCAGCTTGCCCGCGCCCAGATTTTGCGCGCCGGCGTTGAAGAACTCACGCGCCGTGGCTGGCCGAGCCGGTTCGGGCCGTCTCGCGGGGGACTTGGCTGCAACCGGAATGGGGCTGTCTCCGGCAGCATGCTCGGCAGGCGAATCAGCATCGGTCGGAGAGTTGGCAGCACCGACACAGGTGGCCGCCAAGAGGGCTGCCAGGCCGCAGATGTCACAAACCCGCGACGGCAACTTGAAGACCTTCTCAACGAAGCTTAATTGCCCAGGCCCTAGCGCCAAAGCAAGCCTGGGGATTGGCGTTTTGGCGTCGCTCATTTTGTCATGCAGGCCGTTCATCAGTCTCTCATACTATGCTTCAAAAGCCGGTTACGACAACGCGAAACTGCCCGGCAGCGGTGATTCGGCAAAATTGATTGCGGAATCGTCCTAGGCGCAAGGCGGTAAGCGCAAAGCGCAAAGCGCACGGCGCTTGGCGCCTACCGCTTCCCGCTTTGCGCCTCCCGCTTTGCGGCTAGCTCAACAATTGGGGAACAGGCGAGGCCGGCTGGGTCGGCGAGGCTTTCGATTCGACAGCACCGGCGAACTCCATGCCCACTACGCAAACGTCATCGGAAAAGCCGCTCCCCGCCGAGAAGCCTTGAATCTCCTCCAGCACCTCATCGAACAATTGCGAGGCGGGCAGTCGGACCCGCCGCCGCACACCATCCACCAACATAGCCTGCGTGTAAATTTCGTTATTAGCACCCTGGACCTCATACAACCCGTCGGTGAAAAGCATGATCAGGTCCGCCTGCGAAAGGGTGACTTCTGAGGGCTGGTAGCGGGTTCCTTCGACGAAACCCAGCGCTGGCTGGCCGTGGCCCGAGGCGTTGGCGAGCGGGACCACCTGGCCTGAGTTGCGCCGCAGGTGCAGCGGTTTGGGATGGCCGGCGTTGGCGTAACGCATTACGCCGCTTTTGGCGTCCGCCACAAGATAAAACGCTGTCGTCAAGAGCGGCGTGCCGGTATTCTTGAGGATGGCAAAGAGATCGCCATTGAGCTTAGTCAAGAACTCCCCCGGATTCCCGGCCACCGGCATTAGTTCCTCCACCAGCGCTCGGACCATAGCCGTCACCAGGGCCGAGCGGACGCCATGCCCCGCCACGTCGCAGATGAACACCGCTGCCTCCGTTTCCGACAGCGCGGAAATGGTGAAGAAGTCGCCCCCGACCGTGCCCGTGGGCCGGTAGCGGTGGGTGAATTGAAACGTGCTCTCTGCCGGAGCCACCCCGCTTGGGAATGATGGATACTGTTGCGGCAGCATCGCGATTTGAACTTCGCAGGCCATCTTCAAATCAGCCTCCATTTGCTGGTTCTTGGCCCGAAGCTCCTCCCGGCTGATGGCTAACCGCGCGTTGGCCTCGCGGATTTTTTCTTCCGCCTGCCGCTGACGCGTGATGTCCCAGAAAATCCCCTGCAACCCAATAATTTCGCCGTTAGCGGCATAAAGGGGCGTCTTGACCACCTGCACGTAAATCTTCTCCCCCCCCGGTGGCTGGTGTTCCTCGACCGTGTCGTGTGACTGCCCGCTTTCCATCACCCGCCGGTCGTCGCGCTGGTATTTTTCAGCCAATGCCCGCGGGAAAAAATCGAAATCGGTCTTGCCGATGATGTCCTCCAGTTTTTTGCCCAAGACCTTGCAGAAATGCTGATTGGCAAAGGTGAAGCGCGCTTCGAGGTCCTTGCGGAAGATATTTTGAGGCAGCGTTTCCACCAGCGAATGATAAAGGGCTTCGGAATCGCGCACCTTCTCCTCCGCCAGCCGGCGTTGCGTGATGTCTTCCACCGTCCCTTCGTAGTAGAGCAACTGGCCCTGCGCATCGCGCACGGCGCGGCAGTTCTCCGAAATCCAGATCGAGCTACCGTCCTTGCGGTAGGTTTGAGATTCGAAGCCGGTTATCGTGTCGTGCTGCTGCATCAGCCCGATGAACTCATCGCGCCGGCCTGCTTGCACGTACAAACGACGCCCAATATCCGTCATGCTTTGCATCAGTTCATCAGGCGACGAATATCCGTAGATGCGCGCCAGGGCCGCGTTGGCCAGCAAATAACGTCCTTCGCTAGTCGTGCGGAAAATCCCTTCCACCAGGTGGTCGAAAACGTCGTGGTACTTTTCCTCCGCCGCCATCAACGCCGCGTCCAGGCGCTGCCGTTCGATGGCATAGCGGATGGACCGCTCCAGCCAACTGAGGTTGAGCTGGCTTTTAACCAGATAATCCTGTGCCCCCGCATGCACGGCCTCCACGGCCACGGTCTCATCGTCTGAGTCGCCTGCCACGATGATGGGCAACCGGGGCGCCTCGGCCTTGATCAGGGCCACGTTGGCCAGTCCCGCCCCGTCGGGCACTGACACGTCGAGCATCACCACGTCGAATTTGTCCCCATTCAGCACCGACAGGCCCGCCCTCAAATCAGAAGCCGAGCGCACTTCGGCCGAGAGGTCCCGCGCTCCCTGGAGCATCTCTCCGATCCTCCGGGTAAAGCCTGGGTCGTGCTCGATGAGCAAAATTTTCAAGTGTTGCTGCATGGCGCTCGTTTCTTGCCGGACACCCTGGCCGGACGGGAACTCGAAACCACGTCAAGATCACCATCGCAGAACTCCAGCGCGCCCGCAAGCCGTTTGGCCGAGGGCGCGTAACGCCTCACTGGAGGCAGCGGCGTGCGCCCGTCCTCGGGCGCAGCAATCCACGACGGGCAGGGCGCATCGGAATTCCATAGTCGCTCCAAGGTTGTAGGTTGCTGCGCCCGAGGGCCGGCGCACGCCGCCCCTGCTGTCACTGAGGAGGTGTGAAAAAATTGAAAACGGCCAAAATTCGCCTTCGTAAGTCGTTGATGATCAATAGCCCACTTGGTGTTGTGGCGCTTTCCGCCAATTTTTTCACAACTTCTGACTGGGTACGGCGAGAAAGTCACGGCACTTGTCCGTTGCTGCCAGGTTCGACGGATTGGATTAAGAGAGATTTTGGGCGCGAGGGGAGGCAGGGCGGCCTTTTGGCGCCTCGGCGGCGATAGCTCTGCTTTTTCCTGGCTGTTATGCACTGGGAGAAATGTTTTTGGTTTAACTAGGTTTAACTAGGTTTAACTGGCTTTAACTGGATGGCCACCAAGGTGGCAAGCAGCGTGTGGCGGGACGGGGGGGGTGCCTCGATTTGGCGAGTGGCAGCATCGGGTTTGAATCATTGTTTCTAGCTACTCTCACGTCGTCCACGATACGCGCGAGGGAGGCGGCTGTCCAAGACTCAGAAAACTCAGTGTCCAAGATGCACGAAAAAGACTCAGAAGACTCAGCGTACAAAAATGCACGAAAAAACTCAGAAGAGGGTGGGAGAGGGGAGAGGGGAGATGGAAGACGAGGGGGGATAGAAGGCATTGTTGGCAGCGACCGTAACCTGAGTCCCAGTGGTCTTCAGCCACCCAATCGAGTGCACACCCGGCGCGCCTCCTGGCTTCGGCCTGCGCCCTCCTCCGCCGAGCCTATGGAGGGCCGACCCTCCATAGGCTCGGCGGAGGAGAGCGCACTGAAAACCCTCACACCAAAAATGAATGCACTCCCGCCGCCAACAGTCCGCCTATGACCGGACCAACCACTGGCACCCAGCCATAACCCCAATCGCTCTCTCCTTTGGCGGTGACTGGCAGAAACGCATGAGCCAGCCGCGGGGCGAGATCACGAGCAGGATTAATCGCGTAGCCTGTGGTCCCGCCCAGCGACAGGCCAATGGCAAAGACCAGCAGCCCAACCGGCAACGCCCCCAAGGTGCCCAGACCGATAGGCGCTTCGTTGACTGCGCCCGAAAGCCCAGGGATTCTAACCGTGGCTTCTTTCATCAAGAAAATCGGCAAGACCAGCAGGAATGTTCCGACCACCTCGCAGAAAAAGGCCTGCGGGATGTTCCGGATGTTCGGCGCCGTGCAAAAGCAAGCCAATTTGCCCGCCGCGTCTTCCGTGGCCTTAAAGTGCTCTCGGTAAAAAAAGAAGACGAGCGCGGCACCCGCAAACGCCCCCAACATCTGCGCCACTACGTAGCCTGCCACCTTAGACCATGGGAATTTCCCGGCCGCCGCCATGGCGACGGTTACCGCCGGGTTGATGTGCGCACCACTGTACCCCTGGGAACTGAACACTGCGACGAAGACTGCCAGCCCCCAGCCGGCGGAGATAACGATCCAACCGGAGTTGTTTCCCTTGGTTCGAGAGAGCACCACGTTGGCCACCACGCCGTTGCCGAAAATTACCAGCAGGGCAGTGCCAATGAACTCGGCCAGCACCGGACTCATAAGACGTTCATTTCCTGTTCCTTCCACGCGCTGACGACGTCGGTCCACATCAAGCGGATCCGCCGGTCGGCTTGGCGCTCTCTTCCCAGTCGCGCGCACGTTTCAGCGCCTCGGCCCACCGGCTCCGGCGATAGGCGACCTCATCGGCGCGCTGTTTTGGTTCAAATCTCCGATCCACCTGCCAGGCTCCTTCGACTTCCGCACGGTCTTTCCAGAAACCCACCGCCAACCCCGCAAGGTAAGCCGCCCCAAGGGCGGTCGTTTCCACGACTTTGGGCCGGACCACTGGCACGCCCAAAATGTCCGCTTGAAATTGCATCAGCAGATTGTTGGCCGATGCGCCGCCGTCAACCCGCAGTTCGTCCACAGCGATACCCGAATCCTCTTGCATCACCTCAAGCACATCGGCCACCTGAAAAGCGATCCCCTCCAGCGCCGCCCGCGCGATATGGCCGGCCGTGGTGCCGCGCGTCAGACCGGTCATCGTGCCGCGCGCGTATTGGTCCCAGTGAGGGGCTCCCAGCCCGGCAAACGCCGGCACAAGGTACACCCCGCCACTGTCCGGGACGCTGCCCGCCAGCGCTTCGACCTCCCCGGACGATTTGATGAGGCCCAGTCCATCGCGCAGCCATTGCACTACCGCCCCGCCAATGAACACGCTGCCTTCCAGCGCGTAATCGGTCCGCCCGTTTATTTTCCACGCCACTGTCGTGAGCAATTGATGCCGGGACGGGGCAGGCTCCTGCCCGATGTTCATCAGCATGAAGCAACCGGTCCCGTAAGTGTTTTTGGCCCGCCCGCGATTGAAGCAATTCTGACCAAACAACGCTGCCTGCTGGTCTCCCGCGATGCCGCCGATGCAGATCTGCCCGTCAAAGAGACTCCTGACGGTTTCGCCATAGACCTCGCTGGATGCGCGCACCTTGGGCAGCACCTCCGATGGCACGCCCAGCACGCTCAGCAACTCCGCGTCCCACTCGCCGGTATGAAGGTTGAACAGCATCGTCCGTGACGCGTTGCTGGGGTCGGTAACGTGAAGTGCTCCGCCCGTCAGGTTCCACACCAGCCAGGTGTCAATGGTGCCGAAGGCCAATTCGCCGCGCTGTGCCCGCTCCCGCGCGCCCGGCACCTGGTCCAGCAGCCAGCGGATTTTGCTGCCCGAAAAGTAGGCGTCAATGACCAGGCCGGCCTTGTCTCGGATCAACTCCTCCCGCCCGGCGCGCTTGAGTTCGTCGCAGAACCTGGCCGTCCGACGATCCTGCCATACGATGGCATTATGGATGGGTTCACCCGTCCGTCGGTCCCAAACCACCGTCGTCTCGCGCTGGTTGGTGATGCCGATGGCCGCGACATCCTTGGCCTTGAGCCCGGACTTGCTCAGCGCCTGCCGGGCAACCTCCAGTTGGCTGGACCAAATCTCTCGCGGGTCATGCTCCACCCATCCGGTCTGGGGAAAGATTTGTTGGAATTCCTTTTGGGCAACTGCCTGAATCGCGCCATTGTGCCCAAAAACAATTGCGCGCGAACTGGTTGTACCCTGATCCAACGCCAAGATGACAGACATATAAAGTACGCGCTCCAGCCGATTGATGTGCCGGGTTTAGTTGGGCTTGTTCCTAACCCGGGCACAGTCCCGTTGTCAAGCCAGGCCTGCTTTGGCGCTTTGGCGTGCGCGGGCGTGCGGGGAACGGGGGGTCGTGGGGCGCGGGTCGAAAAGAGTGACTTGTAATGCCGCGGTTGACATCGGCCGCAGGCGGGTGGTCGCTATCGCTGACATCCAGGCTGGCGAAGAAGTGACGCTCGATTATTGCCGAGAACCCGTGCCAAAAATGTACTTGGAACCCGCGTACCGGGCATTTTTGCAAAAGCCGCCCATGGTGATATAATCGGAAGGTCCATGGCCGCCCATCATCGGCGCGCTGTTTTTTTTGGGACGGACAGGCCCATTTCGCCCATGTCCGCCATGTCATCGGTTCCAATGGTCATGTAGCCGGGAATGAACTTCCGAAGCTTTTTGTCCAAGCCGTTTTGTCCGCGCCGATCATGTTGGGAAAGCGATCTCCCATCTGGGCATGAGACAGTGCATGGCCCAATCGCCCGGTTCATCAGCTACAAAGTCGAAGGTGCGGCTTTGGCCAATGGCAGTCAGGGTAGAGGTTTCGACCTGCCGAGCTGATTCCTGGATTTGGCCGCCATGGAGGCGAATAAGCCGACTGGATACAGAATGGGGCGCATGATGCGCATTTATGGCACCGCGATGCGGAAGAAGCGTTTGGGGACATCCATTGTCAGAGTTTGCGGACTGATGGCGTTGGAAATGGTTTCCCATGGACCATTCGGCTCGTCGGAGCGTTGCAATGTCCCCTGCGCGGCCCATTCCAGAATGACGGTTTGGCCCTGACGGCGAATGGAGCGGAAGACAGGCGGAACACCCCGGCGGACGTACACGCCGGGTTCGGCGAGGATGTGGACCCAGTTGTCGTCCGCGACGATGCCGTAAGGGAGGCTGCCGGAGGGCGCGTTGATGGCAATCTCTGGAGCAGTCCAGGTTGCGCCGTAATCGGGCGAGAAGAGATAACCCATGGGCGTGGAGGGATCTCCCGGAGGGCCGTGCGCCCAGGCAATGTGCAATCCGCCGCCTGGGGTCATCCATATCTGGTGATGATCGCGGATGACGTTTGTGTCGGTGCTAAGGATTTGGTCTCCCGGCAGGAGCTTGAGGCCTTCCCAAGAAACGCCTGAATCGGTTGAGCGGTTATATCCCAAGCGGGCGGTTGGCAGCGCACCACCTGTTGAGGGGCGCTCCCGCTGCCACACTGAGATAGCGCGGCCATCCGCCGCAGCGATCTGCTGCCGGGCCTGCACGTCGCTTTCGGGTGTGTTTTCGCCAATGAAAACGGGCTGGCTCCAAGTCCCACCGTCGTTCGTAGAACGCATGTAGGTGCTCCTTCCACCGTAGGAATTAGTGAACACTTTTGCGCCGAACGAGATGTGAACATTCGTTCCATCCACAGCCATTCTGGCGCTGGCGTCGGCTTCGGCGAACAAGCGTACGCCGGGGTCCCAGTTCACTCCGCCGTTAGTGGAGCGGAAGTAGAAGACGCCAGTGCCGTAGCCGTTCGGGTTTGGGTCGGACTGGCCGCCAAAGACATGAACGGTTTCGGCGCGAGCGATGATGTTGGCGCGGCGAATTTCCTGGCCGGGTTGCGTGATTCGGACCGGGCTGCTCCATGTTGTGCCGTTGTTGGTGGATTTGCGAAAATCCAACGGCTGGCTGACAGCGCCCATGTCGCCAGCGGCGGTGACGAGATAAACCGTGTCCCCAACGGCGTAAAGGCCACCGTATTGCATTGGATAATTGACTGAAGCCGGGGCCACTATGGACGGAGCGCTCCATGTAGCGCCATTGTCCTGGGAGGAGCGGTAAACGAGGTCTCCGCCGTTATGTCCGACGACATGGACGCGGTTGCCGAGGGCAATTCGACCATAAGCAGAGACCAACGAAACAGGAGTTGACCAAGGGGGGGGCTTTGGAGGCGCGACGCCGGCGAGGGCAGCGATTTCTTCCGGGCTGAGCGCGCGAGCGTAAATTCGCACCTCGTCAATGAGGCCCTTGAAATAAACCTCGTCTGCGAATTGGTCACGCGCGCCGATGCGCAGTTGGTTTGTGTTGACGAGGGATTGTCCACTCAATGAGGAGAGGCCGTATTGAGTGCCGCTGGCCGCACCATCCACATAGCGGACCATATTGGCGGTGCGAGTGAAGACCGCAGCAACGTGATGCCACTGGCCATCATTTACGAGCTTTCCGTCTCCGGCAAAAATGTTGACGGTGCCAAGGTTGGATTTGTGCAGAACCGCACCGAGCGTGCCGTTGCCAGAGATGCTCATACCCCAGCCGTCGGGGTTAGTTCCGCCGACGTAGCCCATTTTGGTTGCGACCATGCCGGAGTTGGTTGTTCTGACCCATGCGGCGACGGTCCAATCGCGCGTGCCCATGTCGAGGCCGGAGCCGGTGACGCCGCCCGATTGGGCGTCGGAAGCAAACACGTAATTGTTGGTGCCAGTGAAATAGAGGGCGCTTCCAAATCGGCCCGCAGTGTAGGCGGCTCCGATAATAGTCCCGGCGTTGTTGTTGCTGGAGGAGTCCAGAGCGGTCGTGCCGGAGCCTTCGTCAAAGGTCCAATGGGCAATCGGGTTAGTCGCCACTTGCCCAAGCGCAGTTGGCCGGGACGCGAGCAGGCAGGATGAGGCCACCGTGATGAAAAGCGCCGCCACACGGGAAAGGCGGCGACACAGCAGGGCGGAGTTGCGGGGCTGTTTCATTATCTGATGATAAGCATATCTCGTTTGACACGTGATGGCGAGCGCTGGTCATGAGGAATGAGACACACAGGACGCGAAACGTGATGCATGATGCGTGAGGCGGGAAATGCTGGGAAACGTACCCCCCCGGAATAGGACTAACGGGACGAATAGGGCGAGACGGAATCAATAAATGATTGTAAAGCTGCCGTCGGGTTCGGTGAACGCCGTCGCCAGGCTCCAAGGTTTGAGGCCTTCGGCGCGCCCTTTGGGAGAGATGGGGTTGCCCTCCCGGTCATAAATCTGCCACGCGACAGCGCCGCCCTTTGCCCAACCGGCACCTTCGGCCCAAGTGAGGAGCACTTCGCCGCGGGCATTGCCGATGGCAACGGGATGCTTGGCTTGTGTCTCCGGTGAAACCGGGGACGAGACTTTGCGGGTTTGCGGGTCGAGACGAACGAAGAAAACACGGCCATGCGTTTCGGCAGCAGCGAGAATCTCTCCTGACGTCTCGGAAATGAAGGCGCTGCTCATGGGGCAAGTTGCGACGTTCCAATGGTGCGAGTAAGCGATCTCGAAGTTTGCTCCGGCGTTGCGGGAGATTAGCAACGTCTCATCCCGGTTGGTCATTTGATACGCAGTCCGATAAAGGGCGAGCACATCGCCGTGGGAGTCGGCGAAGGCCCTCATGCCGCAGCAAGCACAGGCTCCTGTGGGCTTGGAAATGGCAGGCGTTTCGCGCTGGAAAGTTTTGCCTTCGTCGGTCGAGCGGGCAACAAATACGGCGCGCCCACCTTCGCCATTGGTATTGCCGGGTTGCGCGGCATGCCAGGTGATATAGACGTGTCCTTGCGGGTCGGCGGCGACAGAGCTTCCGCCATCGAGTCCGTAGGCATAGGTAATTATGTTCCGTTCGGGTTCAAAGGCAGTGCCTTCGTCATTGAGGCGTGTGTAAAAAAGAGGTTGTTTGTTTCCGGAGTCATCGTGACTGGGACGGGAATCGGCTGAGGCGTCGTGCTCGGGATGGGAGTGGGCTGAGGCGTCATGACTGTGAGCCTGGTGAGGAGGGGTGGAGCCCAGGGTGGAGCCCCCTTCACCCATACCATCCCAAACGACGTGGACCCGACTGTTTTTACCAACTGCAAGCTGAGCGCCGCGAATTGTGCCGATGGCCATGGCAGTGTGTGGTTGACTGTTGACTCGGATTGGTTTGGAAAAGTCGTGCTGGCCGGGTTCGCGTCGGACGTAGAAAATGTCTCCGCCTTTCGGGTCGCCTTTGAAATATATGAGGTGGACGACGCCTTCGGCGTCCACTGCGGCCTGGGGCTGAATGCCGTTATCCGGAGTACGGAGCAGACGGACCTCTAGCGCTCCATCGTTAGCTCTGGCGACCGCAGTGAGGAGGAGAGGTATAAGCGAATAAACCAAAACGGACTTTCGGTGTCTGGTGCTTTTCATGTTAATCATTTTACTCTGTGATTATCCGTTCTTCGCGGTGAACCGCGTTGGATTTTGTTGTATTCCGCACCAGGGATCATCGCTGGTCGCTCGAAGCGAGGCGGTTTTTTCCGGTGGCGACGGGAGTTGAATCGCGTCGTGCTTCAGATCCTCGTCCGAGGCGATGTCGGCGACGGTGCCGGGCGGGTGCTTGTACCAGCCGGGGTCCTCGTAGTTGGTGAGGCCTTCGCGGACTTTGAGGACCGTGAACATGCCGCCCATGGAGATATAGCCGAAAGGGCCCGGGCCACCGACCATGGGCAGGCTGTTTTTCGGAGCGGGCATGCCCATCTCACCCATGTCGCCCATGCCGGCTTCGCCCATGGTCATGTAGCCGGGAATGAAACGGCGGAATTGTTTATCGAGGCCGGTCTTGTCTATCCCGATGAGGTTGGGAAAGTTGTGCCCCATCTGGTTCATGGTGTGGTGAGTCATGTGGCAATGAAGGGGCCAATCGCCGGGGGCGTCGGCGAGGAAATCAATCGTGCGAGTACTGCCGACCTGGACGAGCACGGTGGCTTCGACCTGTTGGGCGGATTCGGGGATTTGGCCGCCGTCGGTCTCGGTCACTCTGAAATTGACGCCGTGGATGTGCATGGGGTGGTGATCCATGGCACTGAGGTTTGAAAAACGGATGCGAACACGCTGGCCGAGCTTCGCGACCATAGGCGCGGTGGCCGGAAAAACTTTGCCGTTCATGGTGAAAACATTGAAGTCCGTCATTTCATTCGGGTCAGGGCGGGCGGTGCCGGGAACGATTTTCCATTCGGTGAGGAGGTAGGCAAAGTCGCGGTCCGGCCGGACTTTGGGGTTGCGCGGATGAATTACGAAGAGGCCCATTAAGCCGAGGGCCATTTGGGTCATTTCATCGTGATGCGAGTGGTACATGTGGGTGCCGTGCTGGCGGAGGGTGAACTCGTATTTGAAGGTGTCGCCTGGATCGATCGGTTTTTGGGTGAGCCCGGAGACGCCGTCCATGCCGTTGGGCAGAAAAATACCGTGCCAGTGGACGGACGTAGGGGCCGGAAGTTGGTTGGTGACGTAAATGCGGACGCGATCACCCTCGACGGCTTCAATTGTGGGGCCGTGCACCTGGCCGTTGAAGCCCCAGCAATTGGCAGAGAGGCCGGGCGCGAATTCGTGGTTTGGGACTTCCTGGGCGATAAGGTGGTACACTTTGAGGCCGTTCACGACTTTCCACGGCAGTGTGCTTCCATTGGGCGTAATGACCGGCGTGTAGTCTTTTCCTGGATCTCCGGGCGGCAGGTTTTGCGCCGGAGAATCTCTTTCGGTTTTACCTGGAGCGTTAGTGCCGGCTGCTTGGTCCGGAGTGGCGCTTTGCACCTGCGCACCGAGTTTTTGCAGGACGGCAGCGCTGCCGGCGATAGCGGCCGCGCCGGCAACGAATTGGCGGCGTGTAAATTTGGATTCGTGTTTCATAGGTGGTTAACGTTTGTGTTCATGTTTCTGGTTCTTTTTGTTGCCCCTCTCCCTCTCCCCATCTGATGGGGAGAGGGAGTTCGAAATGGAGGTTAGTTCGGCATCGAGCCTGCCGCCGAGCGCTTTCTCAAGTTCGGCGCGATAAATCCAGTAATCGCGCCAGGCTTCGGCGTATTCGCGTTCGGCGCTTAGTTCGCGCTCTTTGGCCGTGATAAGTTCGAAGGTGCTCTTTTGCATGGCGTTATATTGGAGGAGCGTTTCGTTGACGATACGGATGCGCTGCGGCAGATAGATTTTCTCGTAGAATGTGGCGAGGTCGCGCGCGGCGATGAGGGCGTCCCGGGACTGACGGACTTCGGAGCGGATTTCGGTCGCAAGCGCTTCGAGGCGCCATTGGGCCTGGCGGTATTGAGCCTGGAGGCGCGGAATAGCGGCCTGACCCTGGTCGAAGATCGGGAGTTCCAGGTCGAATGACGGGCCGGTGACGGTTTGGCGATCCGAATCGCGCTCAGTATCCACGCCCAACTTGATGGAGGCCGGTAGGTAGCGAGTGTTTTTGCGGAGACCTAACGCGAGGCTGGCGGCGGCGACCCGTTGGCGCGCCGCAGCCAGGTCGAGACGCTGGTTGACGGCGATAGTTTCGAGATGCTCCAGGGACGGCTCATTGACCGGCATAGGCGGGAGTTGGTCGGCGACCTTCCATTCGGTTTGGTGACCCCAAAGCCCAAGAACGCGGTTGAGGCGTTCGCGGTCAACGCGGAGTTGCGCCTGGGTCTTGCCCCATTCGAGTTTGGCCTGCTGGAAGGAGGCTTGCTGGTTGGCAAATTCCAGGTCGGTGATGTTTCCGGCCTTGTACTGGCGCGTGCTCAGATCCACGGCGGCTTCGTTGACTTCGGCGATGGCCTGCAAGCGGGTGAGCAATTGCTGGCGCGCCTGCACTGTGTAGAACCCGGATTTTACTTGGGCAGCGAGTTGCAGGACTTCGTGACTCACGCGCAGTTTGGTTTGGTCGAATTGGGCGGCGGCTACGCGCTTCCGCAGAGGCAGAAGGAGCAGATCGAAGAAATCTTCCGCCAATCCGAATTCGGTGTTCGCGGCTGAAGGTGGACGGTCAGGAAAGCGAACGTGTCCTGAAAGCTCCGGGTTGCGAGGCAGACCCGCCTGGATGACATCGGCGCGGGAAATGCCAATTTCCTCGAGTGTGGCGCGTAGGGATCGGTTGCTGAGCAGAGCGATTTGGACCGCTGAATCGGCGGTGAGATTGGTCTGCAATAATTGGCTGACAGCGGCATCAGCCTTGTCGTTCTCGGCCACGGTTTGCGGCCATTCGAGAGTGTAGCCGGTGCGCTGAACGATGGTTTTCTGCACATCGCCCAAAGCAGCGGTGGGATTGGTCCGGCAACCGGCAACGGCGAGAGAAAGCGCGGCGAGCAGGAAGAGTGCGCCTGAAACGCCGAGCGTGGGGGCTGAGATGTGCATGTTCATTACTTGGGTGATTCGTGTTCGTGGTGTTCGTGTCCCTGAGAAGTCGGTAGCTTGTGATCGGCGCCATGTTCGTCGTGCGAGGTTTGCTGTTCTTCCGGTTGGGGAGCCATGGCGTAGTTAGTGCCCGCCATGAGCAGCGGGCTGGCAGGCGGCCCGGCCGCTTCGGGGGCATTGGGGCTGGCCACGTTGGAGCGCCAGAGCGGCGGTTGCGTCAGTGGAGCGCAGCCGGCGAGAGCGAGCGCAAATGTTAAGACGGTCACGGTCGAAGTGATTTGTTTTTTCATCGGGTTTGGGTCCACCGCCGGGAAAGCGCGGCAGTGGATTGTCTCTTTCGGGTCACTATTTGTGGGGCGCCGCTTCGGTGGGTCCGGCCATCTCTTCCATATCTTTGAGAATGGCATCGAGCTTCTTGAGGTTCGCTTCCGTTTTGGCCGGGTCGCCGGCATCGCCGGATTTGTCGAGGTCCTCGGCGATTTGGGACACTTTTTTCACGAGATTCTCTATGTGCTTTTTGTGCTCGGAGGGGACCTTTGCCGGCAGGGCTTTGCCCAGGTCGCGGATGGCGAAAGCGTGGTGATGGACCTCGGCAAGTTTGTGAGCTTTGACGGTATCAGCCAGCTCATGGTGATGTTTGTGAATCTCTTCCCAGATGCCGTTGAGGTTGTCTGGGACTTTGACCTTTTCGTGAGCTTTGTGATCGGAGTGCTCCTTGTGCTCCTGAGCGAGCAAGGTTTGCGTGAAGAATAAACCGATGGCAGCGCAAAGCCCCATCGCCAGTAGTGTTTTTGTTTTCATAAACTTTTGTTGTCGTTTCGATACTTTTTCATTTGCTGTTCGAGTTGCTGGATCGCGTCATCAAATTCTTTGAGGTGGGTCCCCATTGCCGGCGCGTCTTCGGCGTAGGCAGCCTTATGCACGGCACTGACGGCGATGATAGCATTTTCCACAGCATTTTCGACGGCGGTTCTATGGTCGTGAGGCACGACTTCCACGGTTTCGAGTCTTTGGTCTGCCGATTAGATCGGCATAACAGACGAAACATGTGCTACCTTAGCAGCATCGGCTCCGCGCCTCTCTCAGCGATCCCAAGCGAGCAGTTTTTGCGCAACAGCTTGGCGATCCCATTCGCACGGCCACTTGAATAGGGCAAATACCCTACCGTCAAATCTGGATATTTGTCTCGCAAAACGTCAAAAAAAGTTGTTACATAGAGAGTTAGCCATAGCTGGCACCCCGCACATGCGCGCATGTGCGGGGCTGAATCGCATGGACAACCACCAGCCATTCTTTGGTTCGAAGCAGCTTCTGCTCAGCCTGCTGCTGGCGTTGCTGTGTTCCGATCAGCCGGCAGTAGTGGCGGCCCCGAATACAAGGCTCAAGCCCGGCGTGGATTACAACCGGGACATTCGTCCCATCTTCGCCGAGAACTGTTACGCCTGCCATGGGCCGGACCAAAACAAACGGAAGGCCGGCTTGCGCCTGGACCAGAAGGAAGACGCCTTCAAGGAATTGAAATCCGGCGATTTTGCCATTGTCCCGGGCGACCTGGCGAAGAGCAAACTGATCTACCGTATCACCACGTCCGATGATGACGAGCGGATGCCGCCGCTCAAGACCGGCAAGCATCTCACCCCCGCGCAGATCGATCTGCTGCGGCGCTGGATCGCTCAAGGGGCCCAATGGAAAGGGCACTGGGCCTACCTCAAGCCGGAGCGCCCGGCTTTGCCGCCGGTCAGAAACACCCGTTGGCTGCGAAATGAGATTGACGCCTTCATTCTTGCCCGCTTGGAAAAGGAAGGACTGAGCCCATCGCGGGAAGCGGACCGGGCGACGCTCATCCGCCGCGTCACATTCGATCTGACAGGGCTGCCCCCAACGATAGATGAAGTGGAAGCGTTTCTGGCGGACAAGACTCCCAATGCTTACGAGAAGGTAGTGGACCGGCTGCTGGCCTCAACCGCTTTCGGCGAGCGCATGGCGCAGTTCTGGCTGGATCTGGCCCGTTACGCCGATACCAACGGCTATCACATTGATAATCATCGTGACATGTGGAAGTGGCGGGAGTGGGTGATCAACGCGTTCAACCGTGACATGCCGTTTGATGAGTTTACGGTGCAGCAACTGGCCGGGGACATGTTGGCGGGCGCTACGATCGAGCAAAAGATCGCCAGCGGCTTCAACCGGAACTGCATGGTCAACTTCGAGGGCGGCGCCGACCCGGATGAATACGCGACCAAATACATTGTGGACCGCGTGGACACGACCGCGATCGTGTGGCTGGGCACCACTCTGGGTTGCGCCGAGTGTCACGACCATAAGTACGACCCTTTCACGCAGAAGGAGTTCTACCAATTCTACGCCTTCTTCAACAATGTGCCGGAGAAAGGGCTCGACGGCTCCAAGTCAAACCCCGTCCCAAGCCTCAAAGTGCCTGGCGCCGAACAACAAGCAACACTTGAAGAACTCAAACAGATTATCGGGGTGGCTGAGTCGAAGCTCCAGCAGCGGCTCGAAGAGCAGAACCCGGAACTCGATGCGGCGCAGGCTGAGTGGGAACAAAACCTGACCAAAGCCGTCTTGAACAACTGGTCGGTTGCCCAACCGTCGGAGTTGTCATCTGCCAATGGCGCGACGCTAAAAAAGTTGGAGGACGAGTCCGTGCTGGTGAGCGGCAACAACCCCGATACCGACACCTACACCGTTTGGCTCGATACACCTCTTCCGGCGCTAACCGGACTGCGCCTGGAAGCCCTGACGCATGAGAGTTTGACCGGTAAAGGCGCTGCGCGCAGCGAGAATGGCAATTTCGTTTTGACAGGGTTCGAAGTGGAAGCAGAGCGCGCTGCCACCGACAAACCCGAGCCGGAACCGGAGCCTGCCGTGTTTGGGACCTGGTACGCGCTGGGGCCGTTCCGGGCCCAGGACTCTCAATCGAGTTTTGGCCGCCGTTTCATTGATGAGCCGAAAGTTGATCTGAAGAAAACCTATGGGGATGACACCTTGCGCTGGGCGGAAAAACCTGAATGGAAGGATGGCGAAATTCACAAGCTGACCGGCGACCTGGCTGCGACTTACCTCTATCGGTCTGTCACCGCAAAAACCGCGCGCCCAATGATGCTTTCGCTGGGGAGTGACGACGGCATCCAGGTTTGGCTCAATGGCCAGAAGGTTCTGGCCAACGACGTCGCCCGCGCCGTCGCCCCCGACCAGGACAAAGTGGTGCTCCAACTGGCCAGCGGCGGAAACCAGTTGCTGCTCAAGATCAATAACGTGGGCGGCGATTACGCCTTTTATTTCAAACCCGAATCCGAGGTGCCGTCCAAATACCCGATCACCTTCGCGTCAGCCGTGGCTGACTACAATCAAAAAGATTTTAACGTTCAGACCGTTCTCGACAAAAAGCCCAAGCATGGCTGGGCGGTGGACGGCTTCAAGGAAGATAACCGCGTGAACCGCCAGGCGATTTTCGTCGCCAGGCAATCCTTCGGGTTCGCCGCCGGCACCCGGCTCAAGGTGCGCCTCAAATTCGAGTCTGAGTTCAAACAACACGCCATTGGCCGGTTCCGCCTTGCGCTCTCGACTTCCCAGGGCCTGGCAGAGTTGGGCGAAGTTCCGACCAATGTTCAATCGGCCTTGTTCTCGCCCCGTGAGATACAGCGCACCGGTTCTAAGCCCGACCCACCTTCCCCCATTATCTCACGGGGCCAGCCGCCGCAGACACAGGCAGCCGCGCAAAAGGCGGAGCTAAGGAAATACTATCGTGGCCGGTTCGTCCCCGGGATTTTGGAATTGGACAAGCAGCTTGCGGCGCGTCGCCAGGAGCTGCAGAAACTCGAAGACTCCATTCCGCAAACAATGGTAATGGAGGAGATGGAGAAACCGCGCGACACTTTCATCCTCATCCGAGGCAATTTCCAGAACAAGGGCGAGAAAGTCACGCCGGACGCGCCCAAATCGTTGCCGCCGCTGCCAGCCGACGCGCCCAAGAACCGTCTGACTCTGGGCAAATGGCTGGTAAGCCCGGAGCAACCTCTGACCAGCCGTGTGACCGTAAACCGCTTCTGGCAGATGTTGTTCGGGTCGGGCCTGGTGAAGACCAGCAATGACTTCGGTTCGCAAGGCGAGTGGCCGAGCCACCTCGAGTTGCTCGAATGGCTGGCCTGCGAATTCCGCGATGGGACGGAAGAAACGTCCGCGCCTGCGGCGGTTTCCCTCTCGCATCAGGTGGGATCAGGGGTGAGGGCCGATTCTTCTCACGCATCACCCATCCTGTATCAGGAGTCACGCATCACCCATCACCCGTCGCCCATTACCCGAAACGCCTGGGACATCAAACACATCCTCAAGCTGATGGTGATGTCCGCCACTTATCGCCAGTCTGCCGTGGTCAGCCCGCAACTACTCGAGCGCGATCCCTACAACCGTTTGCTGGCGCGCGGCCCGCGTTTCCGCCTGGACGCGGAAATGATCCGCGACAACGCGCTGGCTGTGAGCGGGCTTTTGAACCGCAAGCTTGGCGGGGAGAGCGTGCGGCCTTATCAGCCACCTGGGCTGTGGGAAGCCGTTGCCTTCGGCGGTGAATTCAGCAGCCAGACGTACGTGCAAAGCCATGGCGAGGATTTATATCGGCGCGGCCTCTACACTTATTGGAAGCGTTCACTACCCTATCCATCGCTGAACACGTTCGACGCGCCCAGTCGCGAGGTTTGTACCGCACAACGGCCACGCACCACGACGCCGCTCCAGGCCCTGGTGTTGATGAACGACCCA
>WNGL01006267.1_pt1 | contig 22093 bp, 22 predicted proteins | sample 5400591 | NCBI WGS metagenome assembly WNGL01 (sample SAMN13153377, study PRJNA577476) | soil metagenome | isolation source: 80 cm soil or saprolite under Garry oak tree replicate 1 | place: USA:California | collected 2016-06-15 | reverse complement strand
AGCGCCGCGGCCGCGACCAGTGCCCTGATCGGCGGGCTGAGCCACAACGTCGCGACCTACATCGTCGCCGCGATGATCCTCGGGGTCTACTTCGCGATGAACTCCGGCACCGTCGACAGCGTCGTCTACGACACGGTGCTCGAGGAGACCGGCTCGGCCGATACGTACGAGCGGTGGATCGGGCGGGTACGCGTCGTCGAAAGCGCCGCGTTCACCGCCAGCGCGCTGGCCGGCGGGCTGCTCGCCGGCGCGACCTCACCGCGGCTGACCTACTTTCTCACCATCCCGTTCGTGCTCGCCTCGATCATCGCGTTCAGCCGCTTCCGGGAACCGCGCCTGCACCGCGCCGCCGAACCACTCGCACTCCGCCGCCACGTCGCCACCACGTTCGGCGCCATGACCCGGATCCCCAGCGTGCGCCGGGTACTCCTGCTCGCCGCTCTCACCGCCCTGCTGTCCCAAGCAGTATTCGAGTTCGGACCGCTATGGCTGGTCGCCCTGCGCGCCCCCGCCGCCGCGTTCGGACCCTACTGGGCGCTGCTCGTCGCGACCCTGGGCGCCGGCGGCTACCTCGCCGCACGACTGCACCTCGGCCGCCGTTCCACCGCCCTCGCAGTCGCCGCGGTCCTCGCCGGCACGCCGATCCTGCTGGCCACCAGCCACGTGGTGGTCGCGGTCGCAGCCGCCCAAACCGTGCTGCAACTGACCCTCGCGGTGACCGGGATCTACGCCGGGCGGCTGCTGCACGACGCCGTCCCGTCCCACATCCGCGCCGGTGTCTCTTCGGGCGCCGGCACGTTCTCCTGGATGCTGTTCCTGCCGTTCTCACTCGGCTTCGGCGCCCTGGCCCGCAGCCACGGCGTGTACACGGCCGGGTGGATCATCGTCGGCACCAGCGCTGCCCTCGCCACGTTGCTGATCCTGTCCACCCGCGCCGCCCAGGCCACCCCGGCCGAAGTCGAGGCCCTCGAGGCCCTGGCCGCGGCGACCGGCGACGAGACCCCCGGCGGCGACCCGCGCCCCCTGCTGACCCCGCCGCCGGACGACCTCGCCTGCCGCGACCTCGTCCGGCTCGTCAGTGATTACCTCGACGGGGACCTGCCGCCAGGCTGGCGAGCCAGCATCGACGATCACCTGAGCGCCTGCGACGGCTGCACCGCCTACCTGGAGCAGATCCGCCAGACCGTCGATGATCTCCGCGAGGAAGTCGCGGACCTGATCGAGCGCGCGTTGCGGGAATGGCATTTACGACTTTCCCGGTCCGGGTCACCGCGGCGGGCGCAGCCCGTCGGCCAGCACGGCGAAGACCAGCTCGCGCAGGGCCGGGTCGGTGCTGCCCGCCAGGCTGGCGAACATGCCCTTCAGCAGCACGATGAGGTCGGATGTCCTGACTCCGGCGCGGACCGCGCCCGCCTGCTGGGCGCGGCGCAGCAGCAGGTCCAGCGCCGTGAACAGATCCTCGCGCAGCGAGCCGGCGATCGAGATGGCATCGGGCAGGTCACGCTTGGCTGCGGACTCCTCGGCGATCCGGGCGAGGTAGCCGAAGAACGCCTCGCCCGGATCGGAGGCGCCGGCCCGGGCGCGGGCGTCCGCGACCAGGTCCTCGACACGTGCCGTGACCACCGCCTCGAACAGCGCCTCCTTGGCCGGGAAGTGCCGGTAGACGGTGCCGGGCCCGACTCCGGCGCGGGCCGCGATCTCGTCGAGCGGCACGCCGTAGCCGGATTCGGCGAACGCCTCCCGGGCGGCGCGCAGCACCTTCTCCCGGTTCCGCGCCGCATCGGCGCGCAGCGGGCGATCCGCCGGCACCCGATTCGGAGGCACCCGATTCGGAGGCACCCGATCCGCTGGCACCCGGTCCGCTGGCACCCGGTCCGCTGGCACCCGGTCCGCCGGATCACCCATGATTGCTAACCGGGGCGATCGTTCCGTATAGTTTAACCGGGGTCACCGTTCCGATTATAGGGAGGCCGTGGTCATGTCCCGTAGCCCGCGTGAGGTTGCCGAGCAGGTCCGCCGCATGGTCGCCGGGGAAGGCGTGGACTTCGCCGACCTGTTCGCCGAGGAGGGGGTGCTCGCCTACCCGTTCGGCCTGCCCGGCCAGCCCGCCGAACTCCGCGGCCGAGAGGCCATCCGCTCGTATTTCACGAACATGAGCCGGGGTCGCGACCTGCTGGTCATGGAGGGCGTCGACGCCCTCATCCGGGAGACCGACGACCCGGAGGTGGTGGTGGCGGAGATCACTCATCACGGCTGGTCGAAGGCGTCCGAGGCGCCATATGAGCACAAGGCTCTCGGCGTGATCCGGGTCCGCGACGGCGAGATCATCCGCTACGACGATTACATGAACCCGATCGCCGTGGCCAGGCTGCTCGGCCGCACCGGCGAACTCGCCGCCGCCCTCGCCAGCGCTTAGGGTGCCGCAGGCGGGAAGGCGCCCGATCAGAACGCCGTGTAGGCCAGGGCGGCCGCCGCCGCGCCGAGGACCGCACCGCCGGCGGCCTGCCAGGCGGTGTGGTCCCGCATCGCCACCCGTGACCAGCCGAGCAGCCCGACCAGCAGGTAGCCGCCGAGCACCAGCGGCCCGTAGCTGAGCGCCAGGATGGTCACCGAACCCGATGCCACCGCGCAGTGGATGGAGATCTTCCACACCATCGTGATGGCGGCCAGCACCGCCACGCTGACCAGCATGAAGGCGAGGTAGCCGGTCAGCAGGGCCGGGGCGCCCAGCACGACGAGCAGGATCAGCCCGGTAGCGACCGAAGCGGTGATGAAGGCCAGCACCATCATCCGCGGCCGGCGCGCCCCGACGTTCCTGTCTTCCCACCGGCCGTGCCGGATCCCGTACGAAATGAACACGGTCGGCAGCACGGCGGCGAAGAACGCGGCCAGCATCCCCCACCCGGCGCCCGCCAGGCCATCGGCATGGAACCCGACACCGGTCACGGTGACGATCAGCCAGTTCTTCGGCTCGAGCAGGTAGCTGACCCGCGAAGCCACAGACGTGCGTGCTTGACGAGCGCCCATGGACTGACGGTACCGTCCCCGTATGGCGGCACGCAGCGGCAGCGAGTTCCTTGAGCGGCTGGCCGCCGCCCGCGTCCACGTGGAGGTCCAGGGCGAGACCCTGACCGGCGGCGTGGCCGATCACCCGGCCTTCCGCAACGTGGTGCGCAGCTACGCCGAGCTCTACGACATGCAGCACGACCCGGCCTTCCGGGACGTCCTCACCTACCCCTCGCCGGCCACCGGGGCACCGGTCGCGACCGCGTTCCTCACCCCGCGGACACCCGAGGACCTGGTCAAGCGCAGGAAGGCCTGCAAGCTCTGGGCCGACCGCTCGCTCGGCATGCTCGGCCGCACCGGCGATTACCTGAACAGCGCGCTGATGGCGCTCGCCTCGGCCCAGGACTGGTTCGCCCAGGCCGGGCCGGGCTTCGGCGAGAACATCCGCCGCTACTACGAGAAGGTCCGCGAGGAGGACCTGCTCTGCACGCACACGCTGATCCCGCCGCAGGCCAACCGCGCGGTCTCCGGGAGCCAGCAGGGCGGCGGCGCGCTGATGGCGCACATCGTCCGCGAGGACGACAACGGCATCGTCATCCGCGGCGCCCGGATGCTCGCCACCATCGGCCCGTTCGCCGACGAACTGCTCGTGTTCCCCTCCACGGTGCTGCGCAACGACCCCGCGGACAAGCAGTACTCCTTCGCCTGCGCCATCCCGAACGACGCACCTGGTCTGCGCTACCTGGCCCGCGAGCCGCTCGATTACGGCCGGCCGCGGCACGATCACCCGCTCGGCTCCCGCTTCGAGGAACCCGACGCGGTGGTGGTGTTCGACGACGTGCACGTGCCGTACGAGCGCTGTTTCGTGCTCGGCGAGCCGGACCTGTGCAACGGCTTCTACGTGCGCACCTCGGCGGTGGTGCACATGACCCACCAGGTGGTCACCCGCACCACGGCCAAGACGGAGTACATCCTCGGCCTGGTCTCGCTGCTCACCGAGGCCGTCGGCATCGGGCAGTTCCAGCACGTCCAGGCCGACGTGGCCGAGGTCATCACGACCCTGGAGACGCTGCGCGCGCTGCTCCGCGCGGCCGAAGCCGACGCGGCGCCGAACGAGTTCGGCGTGCTCACCCCGGCCTGGGCGCCGCTGAACACCGCCCGCAACCTGTATCCCCGGCTCTACCAGCGGTTTCCCGAGATCCTGCGCAAGCTCGGCGCGTCCGGGCTGATGGCCACCCCCACCGAGGCCGACGTGACCGGCCCGGCCGCAGCCGACATCGAGACCTACCTGCAGTCCGCCACGCTGGGCGGGGCCGAGCGGGTCCGACTGTTCCGGCTGGTCTGGGACACCTGCATCTCGGCCTTCTCCGGCCGGCAGGCGCTGTACGAGTACTACTTCTTCGGCGACCCGGTGCGGATGGCCGGCGCCTACGTCGCCGGCTACGACCGCGAGCCGTGCATGGCCGCCGTCCGCGCGTTCCTCAACAAGGAGTAAACCGGCGCGGCTAAGCAGCAATATCCGGATACGCGGGCTAATATCGCAGGAAGCTCGTGGCCGGGCTGGTGTTCTCGGGGGCGGAGGAGACATGAGCAAGGGGACATTGATTCTATTCTTGTGGCTCATCATCGGAGCCGGGGCGGCCGGACAGCGCGGTTACTTCAGCGCCCCCAACCTGGGCTGCACCCAGGGCGCGACGATGGCCCTGACGATCGTGGCCGGACCGCTCAACTACGTCGGCCTGGACCCCAAGATCTCCTGCACCACGCCCAAGCCGAGCGGCGCGTAACCGGTCCCCCCGCCCGCACCGCATCCCGCCCGCGGCCGCCCGCGGCCCCGTCCCGGCCGCCGTCCTTTTATTGACCCGAACGGCCCGGGTTCTCCGCCCCGCCGCCGCCGCCCGCCATCACGGCCGCTGCGGATCGCCGCGGCCAATACGGCTCAGCGTCTCCCGGACGATGGCGCTGTCCACAGGATCAAGCCCGTCCAGCAGCCGGTCGTCCCGCTCGCCGCCGACAATGCGCCGCAGCACCCCGGCCAGCACCGCCCAGTCCTCGTCCTGGGCGATCTCGTCCAGGATCGGCAGCAGCTCAGCGGTCGCGTCCTGATCACCCGGACCGCCGGCGATGGCGGCGATGACCGGCTCCCACCGCTCCAGGTGTCCGGCGATCCCGGCGTCCTCTTCGGGGGGCAGGTCCGCGGCGGCCCGCAGGATCTGGGCCAGGGCATCCTCAACGACCCGGGGATCGGGCTCAAGGGCGGCGATCAGCTCGCCAAGCCGCACCCCGTCGGTCTGCTCCGCGACCCGGACCACCTCCGCGACCGCGGCAGGCAGTGCCCCAGCGCCGCCGTCCTCCCGCATCTCGGCGGCCAGGGCGCGCTGAGTGCCGGCCAGATCATGAGCCATGCCGGTCAGCTGGCATATAAGTGCGGCGGCCAGCCGGTGCGCCCGCTGCTCACCCCGGTCAGCATCCGCTCGCCAGAGGTGGGTGGCGAGGTTGTGGTGGCTGATGGCGATGTCGCGCGGCTCGGGGCGTGCGTAGCGGAGCCGCAGCGCTGTCCGCTCGAAGTCCGCCGCGGCCTCCCGGTGACCCAGCGCGTCCTCCAGGGTGGCGCGGGTGCTCAGGACCCGGGCGAGCCTGGTGACGTCGCGGTGGTCCTCGAAGACCTGCTGGCACTCGCGCAGCAGCCGCCCCGCCTCCCCCAGCCGCCCCAGCTGGATCAGCGGATCGGCGTCGTTGAACTGGAAGCTAGTGACCTCGTACACGCCGGCGCCGCGCTGCCGCATGCTGGCCAGGACCTCGCCGTTCAGGTCCAGGCACTGCTGCCACTCACCCCGCGCTAGCGCCGAGGAGCGGCCGATGTCCAGGATGCCCTCGCGGACGTTCCACGGAATGACAGCCTCCGGGGTGGCCGGGGCGGCGGGCGGCGAGGCGGTCAGCTCGCGCATCCGGTCGCGCAGCCCGGCGGTCTCGGCCAGCACCTGCTCGTGCTCGCCCATCAGCGACAGGATCTGCAGCCGCCGGGCCTGGTCGGCCAGCTGGGTCCACGGGCCCAGCCCGGCCCGGCCGGTATAGACGGCCTTCTGCCCGGCCATCTCCAGCGCCCCGGTCAGCCGCCCGGCATTCCGCAGCAAGGTGACCAGGTCCCCGGCGATCGTGGAGGCAAGCCGGTAGTCCCCGCCGCCAGCCGCGCGGCCCAGGGCCTCACGCAGCAGCCGCTCGGCCCCGGCCGGGTCAGCGATCCGGAGCGCGCGGGCCAGGACGGCCTGGTCCCCGAGTGTGCCAGTGGCGTCGGCGATGCGGCGCAAGGCGGGCAGCGCCGCCGCGATGACCCCGGGTGATCCATCCCGCCCGATGGCGTCCTCAAGCAGGGTGCCGGCGGTGCCCCAGTCGCGGCGGCGCAGCAGGTACGGGGCGGCGGCCAGCCCGGCCCGGACGACCAGGGCGCTGTCCTCCCCGCCCTCCCGTTCCCGCGCCTGGTAGGAGACGGCGTCCCAGAAGGCGGCCAGCCTGGCGTCGGAGGCGGCGCGGACATCCGGGCCGGCGGAGGCGGCGATGGCGGCGGCGACCCCGGGATGCATCTGGTAGGCGAGCGGGAGAGGCTGGTCATCCGCGGGCGACGGGGTGCCGTCCGCGGCCTGGGGCGGCGCCTCGGCGTGGACCAGGGCGGCGGTGCTGAGTGCTGCCAGCAGCGGGCCGGGTTCTGGCGGGTCGCCGGGGCGTTCCAGCCGCCGCCACAGGTCCGCCCAGTTGGCCTCGATGACGCCCGATTCGCGATCGTCGTCTTCCAGGCAGGCCACGAACTCGGCCATCAGCCGGGCCGGCCGTGACAGGGCGCCCAGTGCGGTGCTGGTCCAGCCGGTGAGGGCGGCCAGGAACTGGCCGGGGTCCAGGGCGCTGGTGCCGTCGCGGAAGAACGCGTCAAGGCCCTGCCCGGCCGCGGCGGTCTCGGCCGCGTCCAGCTGGACGTCGAGCCGGCCGGTATCCCCGGCGGCGGCGTCGGCGAGCTCGAGCAGCTTGGGATGGCCCTGCACGACATGCAGGACCCGGCGGACCCGCTCGCGGTCCCGGGCCGCTGCCGTCTCCTCCTCCGCCTCTGCTCCGGCCCGGACCGCTCCGGTGTCGGCGTGCAGCAGGCCGCGCAGGTTCGGCAGCTCGCGGGCCAGCGCCACGGCCTCGCCCAGCGACAGCGCGTGCACCGGCAGGAGCAGCACCCCCGGTCCGGGCCCGGCGGGCGGGATGCGGCTGGTCATGACCACCCGGGACTCCCCGCCGTGTCCGGTCAGCGCGGTGACCAGCGGCGCCCAGCGCGGGTCGCGCCAGGTGCCCTGCGGGGTGAGCAGGGTCTCCAGGTTGTCCAGCACCAGCAGCACGCCGCTGTCTTCGAGTACCCGCCGTAGCCGGGGCAGGAACGCATCGAGCGCCGCCACCGTGCCGATATGCCCGGTCATCGCGAACCCGTAGTCGCCAAGCTGGGTTTCCAGCGCGACGGCCAGGTTCGCCAGCGCTCCCGCGAACTCGTCGTCCCTGGTGGGAGCCTGCCAGAACGCCGCCGCGGCGAAGGCGTCCTGGTGCCGGTAGGCCAGCTCGAGCGCGCACGCGGTCTTGCCCGCTCCCGCCATCCCGTGCAGCAGCACCGCGGTGCGCCCGCTGCCCGGCGCCAGCGCCGTGCTGGCCCGCGCCATCGCCGCGGCCCGGCCCACGAACCGTTCCGGCTCGCCGGGGAAATACGCCATCGCGGCCTCGGCCGGATCCAGCCGAGGCGCGCCGCGCGGCGCCGCCAGCGTCAGCCCCGCGGCCCTGACGCCGAACACCCCCGGAGTAGCCAGCGACACCGCCGGCCGCGCCGCCGACGGTGCCGTCCCGGCCGCCGCCGCCACCGCCCGCGCCGCCGCGACATCCACCGGCTGGGCGCGGCTCAGCAGCCGCTCGTAGAAGTCCCCGCCGAACGCAATCGCGAAATCATCGGTCACCGGATACCGCATCCCGACCACGGCGCAGTCCAGTTCCCGCACCAGCGCCCGCACCACCCCGGTAACCCCGGCCGCTTCCGGCGCCGGCTCGGTCTCCGCCGTCCCGGCGGCTCCGTTCTCCCCGGCGGCTCCGTTCTCCCCGGCGGCTTCCTCGAGCCGCTTGGCCTGGTCCGCCAGGCCGATCAGGCGCATGGTCTCCGCGGTCACGTCCGCGGCGGACTCGCACGCCGACACCACCGCCAGCCTGACCCGGCGCCGGGCCGGGCGCAGCAGCTTCACCAGGTCGGCGGTGTCCACCCGATCCGGGGAGCCGTCCGCGTGCTCGAGCAGGAACACCCCCAGGCCGCCGTGCCCGGACAGGTGCAGCACGTCCCACCCGTCGCCCGAGTCGACGATGCTGGCCAGCCGCTCCCGGGTCACCCCGTACTGCACCACGCGCAGCTCCACCATCCGCCGCTGCCGCGCGATCCGCCTGATCAGCCCGCTGAGCGCGTGCCGTTCCCGCCGCAGCGCCAGCACGCTGGTCTGGGTCGGCTGGGAGAACACCGCCAGCACCCGCAGCGCCCCGGCCGCGGCGGCCTTGCCCCGGCCCAGGCCGGACGAGACGGGGCCGGACGAGACCGGGGCGATGTCGTAGACCAGCGTCACGTCCCCCCGCGCCGCCAGCGGCACGCCGTCGGCGTGCGCCAGCTCCAGGGGCCACCACAGGGCGAAGTCCGCCGGCGCCGGGGCCGACACCCGCACGGTAACCGGCGCCGCCGCCGCGATCGCCGCACCGACCGAGTCGCCGAGCAGCACCCGGCCAGCCCATGCCCCGGCCCGCTCCGTGATCCCTGTCTCGCTGGCCGTCCGCCGGTCCGGGGCGGCATGCGAGCGGGCGTACCCGTACAGGTCGCCGAACGCCGCCACCTCGTCGGACGCCGGGTCCAGGTCGACCTGGTGATCAGCTAACGGCTCGCCGCTGTCCTCATCGGTCAGCAGCCAGCGCCACGTCCAGGGGCCGGCGGCGTCGACCGCCTGCAGCAGCAAGCCCACCCTGACCTCCCCACCCTGAGGCAATCACTGCAACCGTAGCCCACGCCGCGAGCGTCCGGCGACACGATCAGCGCCCCGATGCAAGGTACGGTGGTGCGGGTCAGGGGGGAGAAACAGGGGGGAGAAATATGAGGGCTGGTCTCATGCTCGGCACCGGGGGAGACCCTGGCGACATCGCTGAGGAAGCCCGCCACGCCGAACGCCTCGGCTTTGACCTGGTCGCCGCCGGCGAGCACGTCTTCTTCCACGGCCCGGTGGCCAACGCGTTCGTCACCCTGGCCGCGGCGGCCGCGGTCACCGAGCGGATCCGGCTGCTGAGCGCGCTGACCATCCTGCCGATGTACCCGATGGTGCTGGCGGCCAAGATGGCCACGACCCTCGACCGGGTATCACACGGGCGTTTCGACCTCGGTGTCGGCATCGGCGGGGAGTACCCGCCGGAGTTCGCCGCGAGCGGCGTCCCCGTCGAGGGCCGGGGAGCGCGCACCGACGAGGCGCTCGCGGTCCTGGTGCGCCTGCTATCCGGCGAGCAGGTGACCGCCGAGGGCCAGTTCGGTTCACTGCGGGACCTGCGGCTGGACCCGCCGCCCGTGCAGAGCCCCCACCCGCCGCTGTGGGTTGGCGGCCGCAAGACGCCCGCGATGCGCCGGGCGGGCAGGTTCGCCGATGTGTGGATGCCCTACATGCTCACCCCGCAGTCCTTCGCCCGCAGCCTCGCCCAGGCCAGGGATTTCGCCCGTCAGGCTCAGCGCCAGGAAACCTCACTGGGCGGCGCCCTGTTCATCTGGGGCTGCGTCGACCCCGATCCCGGCCGGGCGCGGCGCGAGGCCGTGGAGTCGGTGAGCCGTGTCTACTCCCAGGACTTCGACCCGCTGGCCGACCGTTACCTGCTGCACGGCGACCCGGACATGGTCGTGGCCAGGCTCGCCGAGTACTACGTGGCCGGAGCGGACACCGTGATCTTCTCGCCCGCTTGCCCGCCGGAACGCCGCCCGGAGATGACCGCCCTGTTCGCTGAGGCCGTCCTGCCCCGCCTTAATGGGTGACAACGTAAGTTCGTCAGGTGGTCTCGCCATCTTCCCGGCACGGGGGTTGTGCGCGATGGTAGGGAGAGCAGTGTGGTTCGGGCGCGAAGGAGGCCACGATGTGCTTCATCCATTCCGGCAGCGCAATGAGGGGGGCAGGAGAGGTGGGCGGGGGCCTGGTGCAGCGGGCCGTCGTCGGCGAGGCGGCGGCTGCCGCCTTCTCCGGTGCCGCGGCCGGAGCCTGGGCCATGGGCAGCATGGATGTCGCCGGGTCCGGCTCGCCGGACGCGGTGGCCGGGCCCGCCGGGGCGGCGGTCCTCGACGGGTTCAGCCGGGTGCTGCACAACCGCTGGAACCGCGACCTGCCGCCGGCCGCCGTGGTCCGGCCCGGGGAGGTCATCCAGCTGCTGTGCCGCGACGCCCTGGACATCGGCGAGGCGGCCCGCAGCCTGACGCCGGAGGGGACGCTGACCCTCGACCTGGGCGGAGTGCACCCGCTGACCGGCCCGGTCGAGGTGGCGGGCGCCGAACCAGGCGACATCCTCGAGGTCGAGGTGCTGGACGTGAGCCCGCTGGTGGACTTCGGCTACGTGGTCATCAGCCCGGTCCTGGGCCTGTTCGGGTCGCTGCGGCCGGACGTGCTCGCGCCGCTCGCCTCGTTCACCGAGGCCTCCCAGCTCAGCGACCCGACCCCGGGCCCGGCGGCGGGCGCGATTCCCGCGGACCAGCCCTACAACAGCGGCGCCCCGTTCGTCCAGCTGTTTCACTTCGACCGGGGCCAGAGCAGCGGCTTCGCCACCTTCACCGGCGCGGAGACCGGCCGGCAGGCGCGCATACCGGTCGCCCCGTTCATGGGCATCTTCGGCGTGGCGCCGATGCGCCAGGGCATGTACCGCACCCTGCCGCCCAACGTCAGCGGCGGCATGGGCGGCAACGCCGACATCCGGCAGTTCGTGAAGGGAGCCCGGATCCAGTTCCCCGTCTACGCCGAGGGCGCGAAGTTCTCCGCCGGCGACGGGCATATGGCGCAGGGTGACGGGGAGGTGTGCGTGGCGGCCATCGAGACGCCGATGGCCGTGACCGTGCGGTTCAGCGTCATCAAGAACACCGTCATCGCCTCGCCCCGCGCGATCGTCCCCGCGGCGGACCCCACCCAGCTGGCCATGCCGGCCGAGATGCTCGCCCGCGGCTACTACCACACCACCGGCATCGGCCCGGACCTGATGGAGAACGCGAAGAACGCGGTCCGTGACATGATCGACTGGCTGGTCAGTGACCAGCAGCTGAGCCTGCACGAGGCCTACGCCCTGTGCAGCGTGGCGGGCGACCTGAAGATCAGCGAGGCGGTGGACCTGCCGAACTGGGTCGTGTCGATGACGCTGCCGCGCGGGATCTTCGGGTAACCGGGTCCGGGGGCACGCACCCGGACCGTTCGGTCCCAGATTTTAATGATCCCGAACGGCCTGCAGTTTCTCCCCTGCCATCTGGCGGAGCCGGTACCGCTGGGTCTTCCCGCTGATGGTCTTGGGCAGCTCCGCCACGAACTCGACCAGCCGCGGGTACTTGTAAGGCGCGATCGAGGCCTTGGCGAACTCCTGCAGCTCGGCGGCCTTCGCCTGGCCCGGCGCGACGCCCTCGCGCAGCACGACGAACGCCTGCACGATCATGCCGCGGCCCGGGTCGGGCACGCCGATGACGGCCGCCTCCAGCACGTCCGGGTGACCGAGCAGCGCCTCCTCCACTTCGGGACCGGCGATGTTGTAGCCGGCCGAGATGATCATGTCGTCGCTGCGCGCCTGGAACCAGAAGTAGCCGTCCGCGTCGCGGATGTAGGTGTCGCCGGTGATGTTCCAGCCGTGCTGCACGTAGTTCCGCTGCCGCTCGTCGGACAGGTAGCGGCAGCCGGTCGGGCCCTGGACGGCGAGCCACCCGGGCTCGCCGTCGGGAACCTCGTCGCCGCAGGAGTCCAGGATCGTCGCCCGGTAGCCGGGCACGGCCTTGCCGGTCGAGCCGGGCCTGATGTCGCCGTCGGCGGCGGCGACGAACACGTGCAGCATCTCGGTCGAGCCGATGCCGTCGATGATCGCGATGCCGGTGGCCTGGTGGAATTCCTCCCACACCGACTTCGGCAGGTGCTCGCCGGCCGACACGCAGCGCCGCAGGTTCTTGAGCGCGGAAGCTTTCCCGGCGGCCAGCATGGCCCGGTAGGCGGTGGGCGCGGTGGACAGCACGGTCACGCCGTGGGCCGCGATCGCGTCGGCCAGCTCGGCCGGGGTGGCGCGCTCGATGAGCAGGGTCGACGCGCCCGCGCGGAGCGGGAACAGCAGCAGCCCGCCGAGCCCGTAGGTGAAGCCGAGCGGGGGAGTGCCGGTGAAGACGTCGTCCTGGTGCGGCTTGATCAGGTACCTGGAAAAGGTGTCCGCGGTGGCCAGCACGTCCCGGTGGAAGTGCATGGCGACCTTCGGCTGGCCGGTGGTGCCCGAGGTCGACGCGAGCATGGCCACGTCGTCGGCGGCGGTGCCGGCCGGCTGGAACACCCCGTCCTTGGCCGCGCACCGGGCTATCAGGTCATCGGGCCCGGCGTCACCGTAGTGGATCGCGGTCAGCACGGGCGCGCCGGCCGCCAGGTCGGCGGCGAAGCGGTGGTCGCACAGGGCCAGGCTCGGCTGGGTCAGCCCGACGATGGTGGCGATCTCCCGGGGCCGCAGCAGCGCCATGGTGGTGACCGCCACGCCGCCTGCCTTGATCACGGCCAGCCAGGCCGCGGCGAGCCAGGGCGTGTTCGGGCCGCGGAGCAGGACCCGCTGGCCCGGGCGCAGGCCGAAATCCTCGGTCATCACCTGGGCCAGCTGGCTGGTCCGGCGGACGGTCTCGCCGTAGCTCCAGCTCTCCGTGAGCGACTGCAGGCAGGGGCGGTCCGCGCCGTACCGGGCGGCGGTCGCGTCGAGCAGTTCGGCGGCGCAGTTGAGCCGCTCGGGATAGCTCAGTTCCGGCAGGTCGAAGCGGAATTCCGGCCACTGCTCCGGCGGCGGGAGGCGGTCACGGCAGAAGGTGTCGAGGTGCGCCGAAGGGGAAAGCCGCATCTGGCCCCACTTCCTTCTTTCCCGTAGGGTAGATCACCAGTATTTAACTTTTGTGACGGCAGTCAAGAGTCCGCCATACCTCGGGAGTCAAGCCCTCGGAAGCCAGCAGAGAGGAGAGCCCGCGATGAGCCCGTTCCGCGCCTCGGCGCCGCTGACCGGCACATGGGAGCACTTCGGCTTCTCGGTCGCCGAGGGCGTCGGCACCGTGACCCTCGACCGGCCCGGCAAGCTCAACGCGCTGACCTTCGAAGCGTATGCCGACCTGCGCGACCTGCTGGCCGAGCTGCCGCACCGCGGCGACACGCGGGTGCTCGTCATCCGGGGGAGCGGCCGGGCGTTCTGCTCGGGCGGCGACGTCAACGAGATCATCGGCGCGACGCTGGCCATGACGCCGGACGAGCTGCTCGCCTTCACCCGGATGAGCGGCGAGGTCATCCGGGAGATGCGCGACTGCCCGGTGCCCGTCATCGCGGCCGTGCACGGCATGGCGGCCGGGGCCGGGGCGGTGATCGCGCTCGCGGCCGACTTCCGGGTGTGCACCCCGGCGGCCCGGTTCGCCTTCCTGTTCACCAAGGTGGGCCTGTCCGGCGGGGACATGGGCGCGGCCTACCTGCTGCCGCGGCTGGTCGGGCTGGGGCACGCGACCCGGCTGCTGATGCTGGGTGACACGGTGAACGCCGAAGAGGCGGCGCGGATCGGGCTGGTGTCATTCCTGGTGGACAAGGACGCCTTCGACGACGAGGTCGGCGCGCTCGCCCGGCGGCTGGCCTCCGGTCCGGTCCAGGACCAAGGCCCTGCTGACCAGGGAGCAGGACATGAGCCTTTCCGCCGCGATCGAGCTCGAGGCGATGGCCCAGGCCCTGCTGATGAAGGGGGAGGACTACGCCGAGTTCCACGCGGCGTTCAACGCGGGCCGCCCGCCGCAGTGGAAGGGCTGCTGACTCTAGCCGGCACTGACTCTAGCCAGTGCTGAGGATCTGCTCCCGCAGGATGTCCGCGTGGCCGCAGTGCTGCGCGAATTCACGCAGGGCGTGCAGGTAGACCCAGCGCAGCGGCAGCGGCCCGAAGCGGTGCCCCCGTAGCACGTCATCCAGGTCCAGGCCGGCGGTGGCCCGGCGCGACGCCGCGCACGCCTCGCCGTGCGCCCGGCGGACGGTGTCGATGGTGTCCGCACCGGTCAGGGTAAACGAGTCGGCGGAGTTCGGCGGCAGCCCCATCTCCTGGCGCGGGCGCCCGGTGACGGCCTCGCCGAACCACACCCTTTCCGCGTAGGTCACGTGCTTGACCAGGCCCAGCAACGTCGTCTCAGAAGGGACCAGGGAGCGCCGGGCCTGCTCCTCGGTCAGCCCGTCCAGGCACGCGTGCAGCGCGGCCCGGTGCTCGTCGAGGAACGTCTCCAGCTGCACCTTGAGCGGCTCCCCGGTCACCTCGAACGACGTCCGCCCGTGTTGCATCGTCATCACGGGAGTATCGCGCTCGCAGCGCCCCCGTTTCAAACCAGTCCGCTTAGCATCGCTCGCGCTGCGAGCTTACCTTGCGCTCGGTGACCGATGCTGACCTGGTTGTAATCGCCGATCTGCTGCCTGGGACACTTTACGTGTGCCTGATCTGGATGCGATGTGTCATGAGGCCCACGGTGCGCTGCTCCGGTGCCTGGAGCTTGCGCACGAGTCCTTCCTGGCCGGCGGGCTGCCCGTGGGTTCGGTGATCACCGACGGCCACGGTCAACGGGTCGGCGAGGGCCGGAACCGCGCCTACGATCCCGCGGGCGGGTCGGACCGGCTGCAGCGCACGCCCATCGCGCACGCCGAAATGAACGCGCTGGCCGCCGTCAGCACCGGAACGGACCTCGACGGGATGGCGTTGTGGTCGTCACACCGGCCGTGCCTGATGTGCGCGGCAGCCTGTCAGTTCACCGGCGTGAGCCGCGTCATCTTCATCGCTCCCGACCCGTCGGCCGACGACAGCGGCGAGGACCCGGCCGGGATCGAGACGGAATGGGTCGTCGTCGCCAACCTGCTGTTCCTGTCCGGCGTGGCGGCATACTCCGGTCCGTCCGCCCCGATGATCCTGCGCGCCCGGCAGCGCGAGCCGGAGATCACCGGCTTGATGCAGGCCGTCGGCGACCGGGCTCTGCGGCAGGCGGCGCTTCGCGATTGCCTGGCGCCGGCCTGGCCGGCCGTACGGGCCGCGGCGCGCGAACGCCGCCAGCGCCTCGCCCAGGCTCCGTCACCAGGCCCGAGCGCGCTCCGGTCGACGGGACCGGCAGAATGACCGGTATGGAGACGGCCGACCCGTATGATCTCCAGCGGTTCGTGGCGGCGCAGCACGCTGGCGGGACCTACGAGCACGCCACCGCCGAGCTGCGGGCCGGCCGCAAGACCAGCCACTGGATGTGGTTCGTCTTCCCGCAGATCGCCGGCCTGGGCTATAGTCCGGCGTCACGGACCTACGCGATCACCTCGCTGGCGGAGGCCCGGGCGTACCTGGCGCATCCGGTGCTTGGCCCGCGGCTGGCCGAATGCGCCGCCATCCTGGCCGGCCTGCCGGGCCGCACCGCGGAGCAGATCTTCGGCGAGGTCGACGCGCTCAAGCTGTGTTCGTCCATGACGCTGTTCATGCACGCCGCTCCCGGCGAGCCGATATTCCGCCAGGTCCTGGAGCAGTATTTCGGCGGCATACCCGACGCCGCGACCGAGCAGCGCGTCTGAGATGCAGCGCGCCTGAGATGCAGCGTCGCTGGCGGGATCGAAGGCGCACCCCTGGGCCGTGCAGGCGTCGCGCAGGACAGTGGCGGTCTGCCGCATGTTGACCAGCTGAAGCGGGTCTACGTTCCAGCTCGGCACCACCGAGTCCAGGACGAGCCGGTTCACCTCGGCCGGATGCGCCGGCGCGAACTGCCCTGCGACGTAGGAGCCGTACGACACCCCGTCCAGGGTGAGCCGGGCGACGCCCAGCGCGGCCCCGGACCGGTGCAGCCGGGCGCCAGGCCAAGCAAGACCGCCGCCGTGACCAGTGCACGGCCTGCTCCGCTTCGGACACCCAGAACGCGGAGCACCGGATTGCGCATGTCTCCAGCGTCGGCACTCGTCATCTCATCTGGGTCACGAAAAGAACCGGACGGCGTATCTCCGCGGCTGGTCAGGTGCGGCTGGTCGCCGCCCACGCGGTGGCGCTGGCCTCGAAGGGACCCTCGGGCAGCAGCCGCCGGCACTGCTCGCGCAGCGCGGCCTGGCGGTCGGCGGCCAGGGACGTCAGATACGCCCCCGCCGGGCCGACACCGAGCGTGAACGGCTCCCACCACGACTCGAATCCGGCCTGGCGGACGCGGACGGTCAGCGTGGTGACCTGGGCCACGCCCAGGCCAGCCCGCGCGAAGAGCTCGGCCAGGTGACCTTCGCGGACACCGGCTAGGCCCGACTCGTCGTCGGCGGTCGGATCCAGTTCGCGCACGGCACGCCAGAACACCGTCAGCGGCCCGCGTCCGCCCGCGTGGTCCCACACGCACGCCGAGACAACTCCGCCGGGCCGGGTGACCCGGCTCATCTCCCGCAGGCCCAGCACCGGGTCGGCCATGAAATGAACGACCAGCTGCGCCAGCGCGGCATCGAAGGCGTCATCGGGGAACGGCAACTGCTCGGCGGCGGAAAGCCGGACGTCCACCCCGGGCAGCCGCTCACCGACCGCGGCGGCGAACGATGCGGACGGTTCCACCGCGCTGACCGCGTCCGCGCCTGCCCGGCTTACCAGCTCAGCCGTCAGCGCGCCGGGCCCGCATCCCACATCCAGCACCCGCTGACCGCGGCGAACCCCGGCCAGATCAGCGAACTGCGCCGCGAGCGGCTCGGAGTACCGCCCCATGAACCGCAGGTAGGCGTCCGCACTGACGTTGAAGCTCATCCAGGAAACCTACCCGCCGCCGTCGCTGACCGAGCCGGGCTGCAGATCTAACGGCCGCCACGGCTGCGTTCGCGGTGCGTCCGGACCTTGGCCCGGGTTCCGCACCGCTGCATCGAGCACCATAGCCGGTTGCCGGTGCGTGACTGGTCGAGGTAGAGCAGGCCGCAGTCCGGCGCGGCGCAGACCCGGATCCGGCTGGCCAGCGGACTGGCGAACAGGTCCACGGCGTCCCGGGCGAGCAGCGACAGCACCTGCGAGGACATGAGCGGGCGGCGTACGGCAGCGGTCCCGGACGCCTCGAGCAGCGGAACCGGCGGCGTGCGAGCGGCCGCCCGGTTGATGACCGTCCGGTCAGACCCGGCGGGCGGACGGCCCTCGATCGCGTCATGAGCGGCGTTCCAGACGGCCCGGCGCAGCGCCCGTGCCTCGCCGACGTCCGGCCCGGCGGCCGCGATGCCGTCCAGGCCGGTGATCACGCCGAGCCAGCGGGATACGTCGGCGGCCTCATGGAGCAGCTCGAATACCGCGTATGGGCCGTCACCGCCGGTGTGCGCCAGGTCCAGGCAGGGACGGCCGGTGCGGAAGCGGCGGGCTTCGCCCGGAGTGAGGCCTTGCAACCTCGCCATGTAACCATCTTAGATGGTTACATGAAGACGTACCTCAACCCGGAATCGCTGGTTCGCAACCCTGCCTTCACCCAGGCCGTGATGGTCGAAGGGGCGGCGAAGACCATATACGTCGGCGGGCAGAACGCGGTGCGGCCGGACGGCACCGTCGTCGGCGGCACGCTGGCTGAGCAGGCCCGTCAGGCGCTGCTCAACGTGCAGGCGGCGCTCGCCGCAGCCGGGGCGACCCTGCATGACGTGGTCCGATGGACGATCGCCACCGTCGACGGCCATCCGCCCGCGGAGGGCTTCGCCGCCTTCCGGGAGGCCTGGGGCAACGCAGGCGACCCACCCGCCATCAGCGTGCACATCGTCTCGGGGCTGGCCAACCCGCGATTCCTGGTCGAGATCGACGCGGTAGCCGTCGTCTGACGCTGTAATCTCACCCGGCATCTCACCCGGCCGGCGTACGCGCCACAGATGTCAGCCCAGCGACATTCCCTGCTCCTGGAGCGCTTCCTGCAGCAGCCGCAGGGCCTTCGGCCCCACGCCGTGCAGCTTGCCCAACTCGGCGGCGGGCACGTTCGCGAGCTGGCTGAGCTCGGTGTACCCGGCGGCGGTCAGCGCCCGGGTGGCCGGCGCCCCGATGCTCCGGGGAAGTCCCGTGTCAGGTGATGCCATGGGCCGGATCCTACCCCGGCACCCCGACACCAGCACCGGCCCGCGCATCCGCGAGCGGACGGCGCCGCGGGTAACTCAGCGGGGATATTCGTCCTGGTACCGTCGGTCGGCGGAGTACCTGTGGGCCTGCGGGACCTCATCGGCGGGCGCGTCCGTCCGGTAGACCGCCCTCTCCTCACGGTAGACCGGCTCCTCACGGTAGACCGGCTCCTCACGGTAGACCGGCTCCTCCTCCCGGTAGACAGTCCGGCGACTGCGGCCCCAGGGTGCCCACACGACCATCCAGAGCACCACCCCGAACACGCCTACCAGTATCAGGATGTCACCGATCGTGTGGATAGCGACGCCGTGGGTTGACACGGTGGCGATCCCGAACCGCAGGATGGCTCCCACCGCGATGAGCAAAAGGCCTGCACCGATCCTCATGGGCTCACCTCTCCGAGTGAGTTCTGGTTGGTCACCCCCTCTTCCCCTGGCATATGAACCCAAACGGACGCCCGCACCGCGGCTCGTGTGACGGGTGTGAGCTGCGGGGAAGGTCGCGCCAAGAGCGCTTCTGTTTGTGCTGCGCCGCCGGGTGTGGCAGGTCAATACTTAACCGGTGATCGGTGCCGCGTTCGGGGTCACGCTGGCCAGCGCTCAGGCCGGTGATGAGGCGGCCTTCGCTTGCATCTTCCGTGACGTGCAGCCGGCGCTGCTGCGCTACCTGCGGGTGATCGCGCCTGATCCCGAGGACGTGGCCGGCGACACCTGGCTTCAGGTGGTGGACGGGCTGGTGCGGTTTCGCGGCGGGGAGCAGGCCTTCCGGGCGTGGCTGTTCACCATCGCCAGGCACCGGGCGGTTGACGCCGGCCGGTCACGGGCCCGCCGTCCCGCGGTTCCGCTGGAGTTGAGCGCAGCGGCGCAGCGGCTGACTTCCCCCGATGCTGCGGACCAGGCGCTTGAGACGGTTTCCACGCAGGCCGTGATGGCGCTGATCGCGTCGCTGCCACATGACCAGGCCGAGATCATCATGTTGCGGGTGGTGGCCGGCCTGGATGCCAGTGACGTGGCCCGGATCGTGGGCAAGACCCCGGGGGCAGTCCGGGTGGCCGCGCATCGCGGCCTGCGACAGCTCGCTGGCCAGGCCGAACGGACTGGTGTAACGCATTGAGCGAGCCAGACGCTATGCATGATGAGATGCCTGGGTTCTTCCCCGGCCGGCCCGGCGGCGAGCGCGACGAGCCGCTGCTGGACATGATCTTGGAGCGGCGCCCTATCCCCCCCTGGGCGCCGCCCGAGATCTATGGACTGGCGCGGATGCTCGCCGCCGTAGCCGGGCCGGCCGAACCGGGGGAGCTGGCCGGACAGAACGCTGCGCTGGTGGCGTTCACCCGGCTCGCTTCCCCGGCCGGCACCTCGCCCGCTGCCCCGCGGTCAGTCCGGCGCTTGTTGCCCGAGCGATCAGCTCGCGGCAGACTCCCCCTAGCCGCCGCAGTTACCGCGGTCGCAGCCGGGCTGGGCAGCACGGCCGCGGCTTACGTCGGCGTGCTGCCCAGCCCGATCCAGCACTTCGCGCACGTCACCATCGGAGCGCCGGCTCCGCCTCACGATTACTCCCGGCACGTCCCCGCGGTCGCCAGCTCGCCGGCGCAAGCGCGGCACGAGCCCGCCACCTCCGGACCGCCAAAGACTCCTACGGCGACATCGCCTGTGCCTGCCCGTGGCAAAGCCAGCCACCGGTGGCGTTACGGCTTGCCGGCAAACAGTCCCGGGCCTGCCATCGCCAGCTGCCTCCCCACGCCGAGCCCGGCCCGGAACCCGGTCTGGCCGACCCTGGCCCCGGCGTCGGCCCCGGCCAGCCTGAGCCCGACTCAGAGTCCGGGCAGGCTCAGCCCGACCCAGAGTCCGACATCGCCGGGACCCAGAGCTTCCGGCTGGGCCGCGCCATCCCCGGCGGCAACAGCCTGCCCGCGCGTCCCCACCCAGACCGCGGTGCCGCGACCGGGCCAGTGAGAGCCCGAAGGGAGACAAATGCTGGAGAGCAGTGCGGTCATCGCGTTCGCCGCCTCCGCTGACCTGCGCCAGGCGCGAGCCTTCTACGAACAGGCACTGGGCCTGCGCCTGATCGAGCAGAACGACTTCGCCCCGGGGATATCCGGTTGACGGCGTGACGGCCCTGGCCGATGCTGGCCGTTGTGACCGGGACTGCTGATCATGTGCTGCGCAATCGCGCGGCGTGGGACCAATGGGCGGCCGGTTACGCCGAGGCGGGTCTGCGGAGCTGGTCCGCGGCCGAGCCGACCTGGGGTATCTGGGGGATTGCCGAGGCGCAGGCGGGCGTGCTGCCGCTCGGTCTCGATGGCCTCGACAGCATCGAGCTGGGCTGCGGCACCGGCTACGTCTCGGCCTGGCTGGCGCGTCGCGGCGCCCGGCCGGTGGCCCTGGACAACTCGTCGGCGCAGCTGACGACCGCCCGCGAGTTGCAGGAGCGGTTCGGGCTGCGGTTTCCGCTCTTTCAGGCCAACGCCGAGCGGGCACCGTTCGCCGACGCCAGCTTCGACCTGGCGATCACCGAGTACGGCGCCAGCATCTGGTGCGATCCGTACGCCTGGATCCCCGAAGCGGCCCGGCTGCTGCGCCCCGGCGGTCAGCTGATCTTCCTGGTCAACTCGGTGCTGATGATGCTCACCATTCCCGACGAGGACGGCCTGCCCGCCACCGACCGGCTGCTGCGCCCCTACTTCGGCATGCACCGTTTCGAATGGCCCGACGACGACTCGGTGGAGTTCCACCTCGGCCACGGCGACATGATCCGGCTGCTCCGCCGCTGCGGCCTGGCCGTCGAGGATCTTCTCGAACTCCGGCCTGACCAGGGCGCCACCGCATCGCATCCGCTGGCCACCATCGAGTGGGCGCGGCAGTGGCCGTGCGAGGAAGTCTGGAAGGCGCGCAAGCCGGCCTAGCCCGGTAACCTCGGGCCAGACTCGGTCATCGCGGACGACGCAGGGAGGAACGGTGAGCGGAGCGAGCACCGGCGCCCAGGGCGCGCCGCCGCCGGGCAGCGGCACGCTGGCGGGTATTACCCGGCGCTCGCTGATCGAGCTGGCCCGCGAGGCCGGGCAGCGGGTGGACGAGGGCCTGCTGACCGCGGGGGACCTGCTCAGGTCGGACGAGGTGCTGGTCACCTCCACGGCCGGCGGGATCATGCCGGTGACCGTCATCGACGGCAAGCCGGTGGGAACGGGGGCGCCCGGGCCGCTGACGATGCAGCTGCGGGACCGATACTGGGCCTGCCACCAGGATCCGCGGTACTCCACCCCGGTCCGCTACGAGGAACCGGCTTGACGTCTGAAGCGTTCCAGGCGCGGCCGCCGACCCCGGCTACCCGGGCCGATCTCGAGGAGTCGTTCCTGTGCGAGCGGGCCGGAATCCGGGAACCCGCCCCGTGACGCGGGCCGGGTGGTGCTGGCGACGGCCACCCCGGCCAGGATCAGCAGGCCCCCGGCGATCGTGGCCATGGTCACGCGCTCGCCAAGGAGTGCTACCGCGCCCAGCACGCTGACGGCCGGCTCGAAGTAGAGCAGCAGGCTGACGCGGGTGCTGCCGGCGGCAAGAACGGCCCGGTTCCACAGCAGCATCCCGGCGACCGTGCTACCGATTGCGAGGAAGGCGAGCTCGCCCCACACCGATGGGGCAAGCTGACCCAGCCGCGGCGCGGACAGCGTCCCGGCGAAGGCCAGGTAGGGGACGGCACCCACGACCGTGGAGGCCGCTGTGGCCGGCACCGCCCCGTAGGCCTGGCT
>WNGL01003419.1_pt1 | contig 22096 bp, 20 predicted proteins | sample 5400591 | NCBI WGS metagenome assembly WNGL01 (sample SAMN13153377, study PRJNA577476) | soil metagenome | isolation source: 80 cm soil or saprolite under Garry oak tree replicate 1 | place: USA:California | collected 2016-06-15 | reverse complement strand
GCGACAGCAGGAAGATGAAGTATTCCTTCAGGCGGTCCTGGATCGACCACGAAGCCAGTACCGAGAGCGGTGTCAGCAATGTCGTCAGGAGGATCAGGAACAGGCTGATGCCATCTACACCCATCGAGTAGTCGATCCCGAGAGAGCGGATCCAAGGCACTTTCAAACCGAACTGAAAATCGGGATTGCTCGAGTCGAAGCGTGCGACGAGATACAGCGAAAAAAAGAAAGCCAGGAGCGTGAATATCAGAGCAGATATCCGGATCGAACGTGCGTGCTCCCGGTCATAGAACAAGAACAGCAGCGCGCCGGCTGCGGGCGTGAAGGTAACGATCGTCAGGATGTTGGATGTGAAGAACTCCATGTATTCACAGCTATTTCAAAAACCACGCAATCACCAACACACCGCCCAGCAAAATCCAGCCGGCGTAGGTTCGAACATATCCGGACTGCATGTACCGCAGGCCGGATCCAGAACCCCGCACGAGTTGACCGATTCCGTTCACCGCGCCGTCAATCATGAACATGTCGACGAATTTCCAGAGAAACTCACTCGACATGCGCACGACAGGCCAAACGACGACGGCGTCGTAGATCTCATCCACATAGAATTTGTTCAGCATGATCGAGTACATCGAATGTGCCTTAGTACTGAGTGTTTCCGGCAGCGTCGGTCTGGCGATATAGAACAAATAAGCGAGTCCCGCGCCGGCTAACGCAGCACCGGTCGACACAGCCATCAGTATCAATTCGATAGCCGTTGTTCCGAGCGATTCGCTCTTCACTTCGTGCGCAGCCGGGGTTAGGAACTGTTGAATATGGTTGTCGCCGCCAAGTACCGGTGGAACGCCGGCGAACCCCGCCAAAATCGAACAGACCGCAAGAATGACAAGCGGCATCAACATCGAATTCGGCGACTCGTGAACGTGATGTACCTCTTGCTCGGTGTACCGGGGTGTTCCGTAGAAGGTCAGAATCAGCAAGCGAAACATGTAGAACGACGTGAAACTTGCCGCAAGAACACCGACGAACCAAAGCACTCTGCCGTAATTGGCGTAATTCCAGGCGCCCCGTAAAACCGCATCCTTGCTGAAGAAGCCGGCCAGCGGAGGAAAGCCGGCGATGGCTAATGTTCCGGCGAGAAATGTTTTGTGTGTCCAGGGCATCAGGCGAGCGAGGCCCCCCATCTTTCGTACATCCTGGATACCTCCCATTCCATGAATGACACTACCGGCGGCAAGAAAAAGGAGCGCCTTGAAGAACGCATGGGTCATCAGGTGGAAGATACCGGCGGCATAGGCTCCGGCGCCGCAGGCGAGGAACATGTATCCAAGCTGGCTTACCGTGGAGTATGCGAGGACTTTCTTGATATCGGTTTGGACCAGCCCGATCGATGCGGCGAAGATAGCCGTGAAGGCGCCCACGACTGCAATAACCAGGAGCGCTCCTGGTGCGTGATTGTAGAGCGCAGCGGATCGCGCCACCATGTAGACACCCGCCGTTACCATTGTTGCCGCGTGGATCAAGGCGCTAACCGGCGTGGGACCCTCCATCGCATCGGGCAGCCACACATAAAGAGGGAACTGCGCCGACTTGCCGGCAGCTCCTGCAAACAGGAGAAGGCCGATGGCGGTCAGAACTCCGACAGATCCCAAAGATTCGACGGCGAAGTCGCCGGAGTTTTCGAGCCGCGAGAACACTCCGGCGAAATCGATCCGTTCGAAAGTCCAGTAGATCAGCATAATGGCGAGGATGAATCCGAAATCGCCGATACGATTTACGACGAATGCTTTCTTTGCAGCATCTGCAGCGGATTTCCGCGTGAACCAAAAACCGATGAGGAGGTAGGAGCACAATCCAACGCCCTCCCATCCAACAAACATGAGGAGGTAATTGTCGGCCAGGACCAGCGTAAGCATGAAGAAGACGAACAGGTTCAGATAGGCAAAATAGCGGTAGAAACCTTCCTCGTGCTGCATGTAACCCGCGGAGTACACGTGGATAAGAAATCCAACGCCGGTGACGACGAGGATCATCAGGCCCGAAAGGTGATCCAGCATGAACCCAAACTGTGCCTGGAAGCGCCCCGCCTGAATCCACGTGAAGTAATCCCTAAGAATGGGCAGTTGGTTCTCCGGCAGACGCTGCATCGCAGCGAATTCCCGAAGGGCAAGCAAGAAGGAGAGCCCGACGGTGCCGAGTGCGATGGTGGTGATTGCGTTCTTCGGCAGACGTTTCCCGACGACACCGTTGAGCGCGGCACCGAATAGTGGCAATACCGGAACCAGCCAAAGCATCATTCCCCTCCTCTCAGAGCTCTCAGAGGGGGGGTGGCGCGACAGCTTAATAGAAGCTGGCGCGCCGGGGTGGTCAGTTCGGCGAAAAAGTGGTGCGGCGATCTTCTACTGAGGCTTCGCCCTATCGGGCTCGCGCTTCGCGCCACCCCGTCTACGCCTTTAATTGAGGCTTCGCCCTGCCGGGCTCGCGCTTCGCGGGCGCAGCCACCCCTCTGCGAGGAGGGGAATGTCGCCACTCCCTTTACCATTTCAATAAATTGCTCCTATCCACATTCAACGTCTCCCGATTACGGAATATCGCAATCACTAGAGCCAGTCCTACCGCGGCTTCCGCTGCCGCAACGACCAGCACAAAGAAGACGAATATCTGGCCACTGATCTGGCGGTGTTGATTCGAGAACACGACAAACGTGAGATTTACGGCATTCAGCATGATTTCCACCGAGAGCAGCAGGGCAATAATGTTGCGCTTCAGGAAGAAACCCAACACTCCGATTAAAAAAAGCACTGCGCTGAGAATCAGGAACCAAGTCGCCGGAATCATAAATCTTTCTTCGCGAAAACCACCGCACCCACGAGTGCAATCAATATCAACAGCGAGGTCGCTTCAAACGGCAGAACGTAATCGGTAAACAGACTCTGCCCGATCGCCCGCGGACTGCCGGTAAAAGTCGACGGCGTGCCGCTTCCGGCCTCGACGTTCCATAGAGTCGCGCTAACCAGAAAGAGAAAGAGATGAATTTCAGCCAGCGAAGGCGGTCGGCGCCATCTTCGTCCGCCGGCAAGTTCAACAACATAATGACGAATACGAACAGAACCATGATGGCGCCCGCGTACACGATGATTTGAATCACTGCAAGGAAGTCCGCGCGGAGCAGGATAAACAGACCGGACATCGCGGTGAGCATGAGAATCAACGAGAGTGCGCTGTAGAGCACGTGCTTCTGCACGAGCACGTTGACGGCTGCTCCGGCGGCGAGCGCAGCGAAGAAGAAAAACAGTATTTGAATCATGAGATGCCTACGACGAAACTCGTGGCGAGTATGTTCGCCAGCGAAAGCGGCAGCAGAACCTTCCAACCAAACTTCATGAGCTGGTCATAACGGAACCTCGGAATCGTCGAACGCAAGAGAACATAGAAGAAGATGAAGACGAAAATCTTCAGAGCAAACCAGACCGTCGGCAGAACCGCCTGCAGCCAATCCGGGCCTGCCAGAGGGCCGGACCAGCCGCCGAAAAACATGATCGTGGCAAGCGCCGAAACCGTAACCATGTTGGCGTATTCGGCGAGCATGAACATGGCGAATTTCAGCGAACTGTATTCGGTGTGCCATCCGGCCACCAGTTCCTGCTCCGATTCCGCCAGATCAAAGGGCAGCCTGTTGGTCTCAGCCACGGCGCTAACGAGGTAAACCAAAAATGCCACCGGCTGAAGAAAGATATTCCAGCGGGGAATGAAACCGAGCCACGTGCGTTGCTGCGACATCACGAGTTGGTTCAGGCTGAGCGTGTTCGCGATCATCAGCACGCCGACGACGGAAAGCGTGAGGCTCAGCTCATAGCTGATCATTTGAGCTGACGATCGCATCGCGCCCATCAACGGATACTTCGAATTCGATGCCCATCCTCCAAGCGCAATGCCGTACACCCCAAGCGACGTGATCGCGAAGATAAAGAGCAGCCCGACACTGAGATCCGTTACTTGTAACCAGGGACCAAACGGGATAACGGAAAAAGACAGCAACGCAGGAATTAGCGACGCGAGAGGTGCAGCTACATATAGAAACCTGTTGGCATTCGCCGGGATAACATCTTCTTTGAAGAGAAATTTCAGGCCGTCGGCAATCGGCTGAAGAAGCCCAAATGGTCCGACGCGTGTCGGACCAGGCCGCATCTGGACTCGCGCCATAACCTTCCGTTCGATCCAGGTCAGGTATGCAAGCGCGCCCATGACTCCGCCAAAGATCAGGATGATCTTGATCATGAGGATCAGGAAGTCGTAGCTAGTCAGATATTCGATCATATTGGACTGTAGCGGCGGTCTATGGCTGCCGGCAATTCAGCAATTTGCGATATCGCCGGCGGTCATAGAAGCTGTGAAAAAATTGCCTGCACAACTTGTCAAATGTCGAATGTCTGTTGTGCGATGTTTAATGTAGTTGTCAAAGCACCAGATGACCTACTGACCAGACCACCAAATTGTTCGTGGCCAAACTTTTTCATCAGGTCATTGGGTCGGTGGGTTGTTTGACAAGTTCATCGGACATCGCACAACAGACATTCGACATTTGACAGTTTTGACTGTCGTCAATTTTTTCACAGCTTCATAGACCGCCGCTACAGCTTGTCCACCTCTTCGTGAGATTACCCTCTCCCTCTGGGAGAGGGCAGGGTGAGGATCACAGGTTTCGACGAATATTGCACCCTCATCCGCGGCTTCGTAATTCATCCAGGATCTGTTCGGTCTTGCTCACGTCCAGGTTTTCGTAGAACTCACCGTTGATCTGGATCACGGGTGCCGTGGTGCAGGAAGCGAGGCATTCGAACTCGATGGCCGAAAACAGTCCGTCAGCCGTGACTTCGCCCAGGCCTACGCCGAGTTTGCGTTTCACACACCCCTCGATGTCATCTGAGCCGCGCAGCAGGCACGATAGGTTTGTACAAATCATAATGTGGTATTTGCCAACCGGATGCCGCCGCAGAAGCGTGTAAAACGACGTGATCGAGTCGACCTCCGAAGGATGCAAGTCCAGGTATCGGGCCACATACTCGATCGTTTTCGGCTTGATGTAGCCGTCCTCCTTCTGAGCCAACAGCAGCATTGGAATCAATGCCGATCGTTTTCTGGGGTAGATCGAGAGCAAATGCTTGAATTGGTCCTCCGTTTCTTTAGAGAACATCTACCGTTCCCACTCGAGCGCCCCTTTTTTCCAGGCGTAAATGTAGCCGGCGAGGATAACTGCAATAAACAGCAGCATCTCGAAGAATCCAAAGAGCTTCAATTCGCGGTACACGACGGCCCAGGGGAAAAGAAAAACGGCCTCAATATCGAAGAGAAGGAACAGCATGGCGACGAGATAGAACTTCACGGAGAAACGCTCGCGCGCGGTACCGACCGGATGCATTCCACATTCGTAGGGCGAGAGCTTTCGGGCATCCGGTTTCTTCGGGCCACAGGCGTAAGAGAGGATCAGCGAGACGGTGCCGAATCCAGCGACAAGAATGAAGAAAACCAGAACTGGCACCCAGCTTTCGAGCATGCTAGCGAACTCCCGAGGCGTGCGAATTCTGTCGACTACGCTCGCAATGACTCAAACTTATGATGATAGTCAGCCGCGAGATAGGCTGTCAAACTGTGGCTGTTGCCTCTACCTCTGGGAGAGGGTGTGCTAACATCCTGCTCTTATGAAAATCGAGATTCGCTTGAATGGTGAGGCCTGTGAAATTCCCGAGCCGTTGAGCATCGCGGAGCTTCTGGAGCGCTTCGATTTGCCCAAAGATCGCGTTGCGGTCGAGCGCAATCGATCGATTGTTCCAAAACAACAGTGGGAGTCCGTTGCGCTGGCGCAGGGAGACGAACTCGAAGTCGTTCACTTCGTCGGCGGCGGATCGGGGAACGGCGATGCTTTTGTGATCGCGGGGCGTACGTTCAAATCGCGCTTGATCGTCGGTACAGGCAAGTATTCGAGCAACCAGGTGATGGCCGAAGCTCATCGCCGTTCGGGAACCGATATGGTGACCGTGGCGGTCCGGCGTATTGACCTGAAAGCGCCGAAAGGGCAGTCGCTGCTGGACTTCATCGATCGCGAAAAGATCATGATTCTGCCCAACACCGCCGGCTGCTACAACACCGAGGACGCCGTCCGCACGGCTCGGCTCGGGCGCGAGGCCGGACTTTCGAATTGGGTGAAGTTGGAAGTGATTGGCGACGAACGGACGCTGTTTCCGGATACGGCTGCATTGATCGAGGCGACCCGCATCCTGGTGAAAGAGGGTTTTATCGTCCTGCCGTATACGAATGACGATCTCGTGGTGGCGCGCAAATTGATCGAAGCGGGCGCCGCGGCAATCATGCCGCTGGGGGCGCCGATCGGGTCCGGAATGGGAATCCAAAATATCGCCAACATTCGAATTCTGAGAGAAATGATCACCGAAGTGCCGCTCATCGTCGACGCCGGAGTGGGAACGGCGTCGGACGCAACCATCGCGATGGAACTCGGCGCCGATGGCGTGCTCATGAACTCCGCAATCGCCGGCGCCAAAGCTCCCGGCGTGATGGCCGAGGCCATGAATCACGCCGTCAAAGCCGGACGCCTCGCCTACCAAGCCGGTAGAATTCAGCGCAAACTTTACGCGACGGCATCGTCGCCCTTGGAAGGAAAAATCTAACCGTCAGGATTTCCATTGTTATGCCTTAGCCGCCGTAGATGCTCTTGTTTTCCTGCTGGTGTTGTCAAGCTGCAACCTTATCGCCTCGCCGGCGGCATATGTTCCCACGCCCCTGCCACGTTTCATTTCAGCGCTGGTCTGGACTGAATTGTGACTCCGCCCCCAGAATTCCCGGCTACAATTACGACATGGAAGACGTACGGGAAAAACAGACGTATTTGGGTGAGCAGGTCTGGGAGTGGCGGAATATGTTCGTCGATAAGTTTCTTGGCCTGTTTCCTCGGCAAACCGCCGAACATCTGGTGAACGCCCAGAGGGAAGGCGTACTGGCGATTCGCTCACTCCTCGACTGCGCGCTTGAAGCGCTGGATGGCGATCTGAAGCGCACACAGGAACGGCCATCCAAACACTGATATGAACCTCTCAAAAATCGGCTTTGTCCGGAACGTTCCCGCCGGGTCTGCGCTTGTCTCCGCCGACGCTCGACACGATGAGTAATTCCAAAACCGGCTTCGCCGCCGCCCAGTATTAACCATAAGCCGCGGTTTCCGGCGTCGCCTCGAGCCAATGCACCTCCAGAATGGCGACTCCTCCACCTCAGGCGGCAGGGCCTCAAGTCCCCACTGCCATCGTGCGCGGTGTTGCCGGCGGAGTTATCCCAGTGGTCAGTGATTAAAGGTAAGGCTTTCAGGATTCGCCGAGACCTGCAACCCTCACCCGCGCTTCTCGCGGCCTCTCCCAGAGGGAGAGGCCGATGCCGCCAAACGCGGTAATCACGCAACCCACAATACCGACCAGCCAGATCCCGCGGTATTCGGCCAAGGCATTTCCAGGTGCCGAACTCAGAGCAATCCCAAGATAACCGCTAACGAGCAGTGCCGAAGCTCCCGAGAATTGCGCGAAAGTATTCAGGAAACCCATCACGGATGACGTTCTCTGCGATCCGAACGTCTCGGAAACCGCCGTCGTGACCAGTGGGTACATGTTGATGGAGATTCCCATCACGAAGGCAATAGCGCCGAGGACAATAGTTGAACGAATACCCAGCGGCATGAGTTGAAAAAGAACGGCCGTCACCAGAAGAAAGCCGATCGCGAGCGAATTTCTGGAAATTCCTCTAGCCAGCAGGCGGTCCGACATAAATCCGATGAGTGGCACGCCGACGACCCGTCCGGCCAGATACAAGGTGCTCAAAACACCGGCCGCAATCACTGCTCGTTCAAGCGGCATCCCTCTGCTGAGGTAGATGTCAGCCGCGTAAATCGGAAGCCAGGGTGGAAGAATTCGGATCGAGATGATCGACCCGGAGTACACCAGAATGAAGCACCAGAGCTGTACACTTTTTCCCAACTTCCAATCAAAAGGTTTACGTTCCGTGGCTTGTTGGCCGGCTGGAGCCGATCGCAGAAACGCAACGCACGCAATGGCGACAGCCGCAATGATGGCTGCCAGAATCTCCGTCGATTGCCGCCAGCCCGACGCAACGTTCACGGCAAGGTAGGGAACGACGAGGTTTGCCGTTCCTTCACCCGCTGTCGCACCGACGGCCGCAAAAACGCTTTGACCGAAACCCCTTTCTTTCGGCGAGAACCAGCGCGCGAGCGCGCCGGCCATCACGACGTAAACAGCCGCCGCCGCAATGCCATTGGCCGCGCGCCAAAACAGAAGCTGGTTAAAGCTGGCACTATTGGCGAACCCCCAAAGCGTAACCCCCGTCAAAAACACGCCGATGCCGACGGCTCTCCGGCTTCCCCATCGATCCGAAGCCACGCCCCACGGCAGTTGTGACAAGGCATACGAGTACAGAAACACCGATCCCAACAGTCCGATGGCGCCTTTGTCCAGACCGAAGTCGGCCGACACAAATTTCGCGATGCCTTGGAAATTACTCCGCGCAAAGTAGCTGGTCGTGTATGCCAGCATTCCGAAAATAAGAATGATCCAGCGATAAGCCATTGGAAGTGATGGAATCATACCTTAGGAACGGCGGCCGCGCGCTTCAAAATCTTCAGATTGTGGAGGATTCAGCTTGAGGTCCAGCGCAAGCCATAACACCTTCGAGTAACGGACGAACCAAACGCCAAACACAATGGCGAGCGCAATCATAATCGCCAGCGTGATTGCGGCGTTCTTGATCCCGAAGACATAACGCAGGAGAGGCCAGGATCCGAGCGACACGAGCACTGTGAACGCGTAGCCGATGACGACATGAGGAAGGAAATAGCCGCTCTCGCGCATGAAGAAGTAACCGCAGCTCGCGCATCGTTCCGGACTATCGAAGTAGCCGCGGAACAACTTGCCTTTGCCGCAGATCGGGCATCGCAATCGCAGGAGCGCGCCGAGCTTCATGGCCCCATTGTCGAACACACGGAAAAGGAATAACCACAAAAAGGCAGAAAAATTCTTCCCTTCACCGGGTGACTTTGACGCACCTATAAAGCGGATATACTCTGTTCATGCCCGACAATAGCTTTGACGTTGTCTCCATCGTCGACATGCCCGAGGTGTTGAATGCCGTTCAGCAGGCCCGAAAGGAGATTCAGACGCGGTTTGATTTGAAGGACTCGAAGTCTCAAATCGAACTGAACGACAAGGACAAGAAACTCGTCATTCAAAGCATCGATGATTTCAAAGTTAAGGCTGTCGTCGATGTTCTTCAGCAAAAGCTCGCCAAGCGCAAGGTTCCTCTCAAAAACTTTTCTTATGGCCCCATTACTTCGGCCGCCGGCGGAACCGCGCGGCAGGAGATTACGATTCAGTCCGGTATACCTGTCGAAAAGTGTAGAGAGATAGTGAAGAAGATCAAGGACAGCAAGATCAAAGTCCAGGCTTCGATCCAGGGTGATTTCGTGCGCGTCAGCGCCAAGAGCCGCGACTTGCTTCAGGAAGTTATCCAGATGATCCGCGCATCCGATTTCGGGCTGGAACTGCAATTCACCAACTACCGCACGTTTTAGGGAATTCGGGGTCAGACGGGTGAATTCCCTATTGCCGGGCTTTCAGACGGTGTCCAGGCGCGGCATACGTTTAGCGATCGGCCAGAATGCAGTCGTGGACATCAAGCTGGAAGTCGGGCAGGTTACGAACCAAATTGAAGTTGTAGCCGACGCGAATCCGATCAATCTCACTTCTGCTGCCCTTAGCGGTCTCGTCAATGATAAACAGATTCGCGACCTTCCATTGAACGGACGATCGTTCCAGCAACTTGCGCTTTTGGCCGCAACTGCAGGTGGTGAGCAACGATCTCAAGACGCCTTACATCATGCAGTACAACCTTGCCATCCAGCGCCAATTGCCGTGGAACTGGGATTTGACCGTCGGTTATGCCGGCTCGCGGGGAAATCACCTGATTCGCGTGGGCGATATCAACCTCGCGCCGTGGATTGTAGTGGACGGTATGAAAGTCTTCCAGCCACAATTGGGACGGAGGAATCCGAATTTCGTCGGCGTCTGGCAGCGAGTGACGGATGCGCAATCATTCTACAATTCGCTTCAGGTGAGCGGGATTCGTCGATTCTCGAGTGGTTTTCGGGCGCAGGTGTCCTATACGTTCTCGCGATCCATCGATGACGCCAGCGGGATCAACTCGCAGGATTTCAGCAACAACATCCAGTATGTCGCTGATTTCTACGATCGGACATATGATCGCGGGCTTTCGGCATTTCACATGAAGCACAACCTGACGTTCAATTGGACTTACGATCTGCCGTTTGCGAAGAATTCTCGTGGTGTCGTAAGTTCATTGGACATCGCACAACAGACATTCGACATTTGACAAGTACGCGGTCTTGCCAATTTTTCACAGCTCATAAGACCGCCGCTACAGGGCCCAAAAAGGCGAGAGGAGGTTTCACATGTGGAGCCGGCGTTCGTTTCTGCGAATGGTTGGAGGCGCATCTGCACTTGCGTTGCGCCCGGCAGGAATTCAGGAAATCAGAGCGGCAACGGCCGCCATTCGAGGGCGCGAGCCGGAGGACGTCGCGGCCGACGAGTCGTATTGGCGCGAGATTCAATTTGCGTTCTCGCTGGATCGCACGCTCATCAATCTGAATAACGGGAATCAGTGTCCTGCGCCAACGGTCGTTCACGAGGCCTGCAAGCGATACATGGATTGGGCCAATCAGGCGCCCGCGTATCACCGCGCGTTGATCGAGAGAAACATCGAGACCGCGCGGCGCCGCCTGGCTGCCGAGTTCGGCGCAGACCCGGAGGAAATTGCCATTACTCGCAACGCGAGCGAGTCGCTTCAGATTGCCCAAATGGGCATCGATCTGAAACCGGGCGACGAGGTCATCACGACCGAGCAGGATTATCCTCGAATGCTGACCACGTGGGATCAGCGCGAAAGGCGGGACAAGATCAAGGTCACGCGGCTGGATTTTCCATGCCCCACGACGCAAGCGGACCTGCTACGGCGATTCGAAGCCGCCATCACGCCGCAGACGAAGGTGCTGCATTTTTGCCACATCACGAATCAATCCGGACAACTCTTCCCGGTCCGCGAGCTGTCCTCGATGGCGCGGCGGCAGGGCATCATCACCATCGTGGACGGCGCGCATGCGTTGGGACATTTCCCGTTCAAGCTAAGCGATCTCGGTATGGATTACTATGGCGTCAGTCTGCACAAGTGGCTGCTTGCGCCGCTCGGAACGGGTTTGCTCTACGTGCGCAAGGATCGTATTGCCTCAACCTGGCCGTTGCAGGCCGCGCCTACACGCCGCGACAATGACATTCGGAAGTTCGAAGAGATCGGTACCAACTCTCCCGCCCCCAAAGCTGCAATCAATGAGGCCATCGCATTCCAGCAAGCCATCGGTATCGAGCGCAAAGCCGCGCGCCTGCGTTACCTGACGCTGCGCTGGGCGAACGAGCTCAAGAAGCAGGAGCGGATCCGGCTGCATTCCAGCCTCGAACCCGGCCAGACCTGGGGATTGGCCGTCGTTTCGGTCAACGGTATGGATTCCAGCAAGCTCGTTTCGCATCTTTGGGATAAATACCGCATCGTGATCACCGCCATCGGCCACGACAATCCCAAGGAGCCCAACCTGAGCTACCACGGCTTGCGGGTGACGCCGAACATCTACACTCCCCTCGAGGAGATCGACACGTTTGTCGAAGCCATGCAGAACGTCTTGAAGAACGGGCTTCCCGGATAGGGAACTCTGGCTGGATAATGCGGATATGAGCACCAGCATCACGGACTACAGGGAGGCTATAGATCATTTGCCTGAAGGAACGACTCTTGTCGTTCACGATGTTTCCTGGGAAGACTATGAGCGGCTTTTGGAAGAACTCGCAGACCGCCCTGCCGTTCGCGTCACCTACGATCAAGGAAGATTGGAAATTATGAGTCCGCGTCCGGAGCAAGAGAAGTATAAACGTTTCATAGAGAAGATCATCGACGCGTTAGCCGATGATCTGGACTTGAACGTGGAACCAGTCGGTTCGGCCACCTGGCGCAAGAAGCAAGACGCCAAAGGTGCGGAAGCAGATACGTGTTATTACGTCAAGAATGCAGACCGGATCATTGGCAAGCGCGACATCGATCTCAATGTCGACCCGCCTCCAGACATGGTTGTCGAAATCGATGCGACAAGCGAATCGCTATCCAAATTTGGAATCTATTCCACGCTGCGCGTGCCCGAGATTTGGCGTTATGACGTCCGTCACAACCAAATCCATATGTACGAACTCCGTGGCAACAAGTACTTGGAAATATCCGTCAGCCGTTCTTTCCCCATCCTGACTCCCAAAGCTCTTGCCGATTTCATCGAGCAAAGCAAAACAAAAGGACAGAAGGCCGCAATGTCCGCTTTCCGTACCTGGCTCAAGAAGCGATAGGCAATCCAGGGACACGCCCGCAACTGAAAACCAAAACGGCATGTACCGAATCGGTGACGGGACGTAAGATGCTCCCTTGAGGAGTGGAATTCAATGATTCGGTTCTATAGTGCTTTCGCCATTATCGCCACACTGATGACAAGCCAGACATCTAATTTCGAGGTTCAGGAAGCGACAATCGCGGACATCCATCGAGCGTTGGCATCGCGACGTATTACGTGCCCGCAGCTCGTGCAGAAATACCTCGAGCGCATCGACGCATACGACAAAAAAGGCCCGGCAATCAACGCCATCATCACAGTGAACTCGAAAGCACTCGATGAAGCGCGGGCGATGGAGGCGGAGATCGCACGGGCTGGAATTACGAAGCCGTTGCAATGCATTCCGGTGGCTGTGAAAGACAACTTCGAAACAATCGGCCTGTCGGAATCCGCTCTGATCAAATTAGCGTATTCTTACGAGCAGGCCGCGAATCATCGACGGCCACCGGCAAGTACGCCGCCATTCAAGTAGGAATCCTGGGCCTACTGTTTTGGCTTTTTGTCGTCTCTGCCGCCGAAGAGACCGCCGAAGAATCTGCCGACACCCGAAAAGACTTTGCCGACTCCTTTTCCGGCTTCAACGACACCGTCCTGAACGGCTTCGGAAAGCCGGAATCCGTGGAGAGGACAGAAAGAGTTCGGGGCGGTGCCGGCGATGAAGGCTTCCTCGAATGTGTTCTCACAGGAAGGATTTGCCAGGACCAGGCTCTCCGCGTCGATGCGAACAAATTCGATACCCGACGGTTTCGAGAAATACATCTTGTCTGGATCGGACGGATACAATTGTGTGGCCTTCATCATGAACTCGGTCCAGATGGGCAACGCTGATCGAGCGCCTTCAAGATTGAGATCGCGGTTGTCGTCGTATCCAACCCAGGCGATGGCGAGAAGGTCCTTCGTATAACCCGCGAACCATCCGTCGCGAGAGGTGCCGGTCTTGCCGGCTGCGGGCAATGTAAAGCCGCGAGCGCGGACTCCGGCGCCGGTTCCGGAGTTGATCACGCCTTCCATCAGATACGTCATGAGGTACACCAACTCCGGCCGCATGACTTCCTGCGGTTCATATTTGTAGGTCTTCACCGTGTTTCGATCCGCCGTGACTCGAAGGAGCGCGTGGGGTTCCAGCCGGCGGCCTTCATTGGCAAATACGGTGTATGCTCCGGCCATCTCAATGGGCGTGACCTCGAAGGCGCCGAGCGCCACCGAGGGGTAGCCTTTGATCTTCGCGTTTAAGCCCAGTCTCTTCGCCATCCGAGCGACCCGGTCGTATCCTACGCGTTCGGCTATTTTGATCGTCGGTACGTTCAGCGAATGCTGCAGCGCTTCGCGCGCAGTCACCAGGCCGCGATACTGTTGTTTGTAATTGTTGGGTTCGTAAGTGCGGTCACCGTCATAGATGAATGTTGTGGGTTCATCCATGAATGTGGTGATCGCCGTGATTACACCCTCATGGCGCAATGATTCAAACTGACGCGGATTTGCAGATATGCTTTCGGGGTTTGCCGCTTCACCGGTCGATGTTGTGTCACCAGGGTTTGAGGGCGCGTCGTTTCGATCGAACGCCGTCTCGAAAGCCGTCGCAAAGACGATAGGCTTGAAGATCGAGCCGGGCTGCCGCGAAGCCTGAGTGATCCGGTTGTATTGGCTGGCGCCGTAATCGCCACCGCCGACCATTGCTTTGATCTCCCCGGTGTGCGGGTCCAGCGCGATCAGCGCCGCTTGCGGGCCGGGTAAATCGTCGGACTGCTTTTTCTTCTGCGCTGCAATTTGCGTCTCCACAAACTTCAAGCCGTTCTGAACGGCTTCAACCGCGGCCCTCTGAAGAGCGGCATCGAGTGAAGTGTATACGCGAAGGCTGCTGTTGGTGATTTCCTCCTCGGTGTAGTCTCTCAGCAATTCCTCGTGAACGAAGTCGACGAGATATGGCGCATCACTTGCGTCAATCTTGATCGGAGCCACTTTCAATTCGGCGCTCTTTGCATCCTCGTATTGTTTCTCGGTGATCGAGCCAAGCGTCCGCATCGCAAGCAGGACGGCGTTGCGACGCCGCTTGGCTTCATCGGGATGCTTCACGGGAGAAAACCTGCCGTTGGGCGCAGGAATGATGCCCGCCAACGTGGCGGCCTCCGGCAACGTGATTCCCGCCACATCTTTTCCGAAATAGGCCGCCGCCGCCTCGCCGAAGCCGTTAACGCTGAACGAACCGCGCTGGCCCATGTAGACTTCGTTGGCATACATGGTGAGAATCTGCTGTTTCGTTAGCCGCTGCTCGAGCAGAAATGAAAGAAAAACTTCGATGATTTTGCGCCGGATAGAGCGGTCCGGCGTCAGGAAGAAATTTCGCGCAAGCTGCTGCGTGATGGTACTGGTGCCGCCGACGCGCGTCGAGTCGCGCAGGCTGTGAAGGAGCGCGCCTATCAGGCGAACGGGATCGACTCCCCAATGTCTGAAGAAATGCTGGTCCTCAGCCGAGATCAAAGCGTCGACTAGAATCTTGGGCAAGTCCTTGTATTCGACAAGCCGGCGTTTTTCCCGAGTTTGATCGGAAAGACTCGTCACCAATTCGGACGGCAGCCACGCCTCGTCGGTCTCGCCGCCGGGCTCTTTCACAATCCTCGTCAATGAATTCTTTGCGAAGTCGAGACGGAGCGCATCTCCGATTTTTGGACGAATCGTGACCCTGTTTCCCTTGACTTCGTAACCGCCATCGTCATCGCTTCCCGTTTTATCGGCCCGTTCGAATCCCGCTCGTTGGAGTCGCAGAACAACGTCGTCCAAAACCAGTCTCTGGCCGGGGTAGACGCGGTACGGCGCTGCATAGATTTGAGCGGTATTCTTGAAAATTTCACCGCTGAGCCTTCGATCGATGATTCGCGAATAGTGGTTATAGAAAAAGAGGAGGATGGCCGAAGCACCAATGAAAAAGAACAGGAAAATTGAAAGCAGAATCTTGAAGAGCGGGGACCGGAAGAAATTCGAAAGCCTCGCTCTGCTTACTTTCTGCGGCTTACGTTCCACCATATGCGGAGTATAGCATCGTTGTCATCACCTGATTTCCAGCATCTGTTCGAACGATAAGATCATGTCCTCGTAACGGATACGCGCTGCTGGATCTTTGATCCCCGTCAGGTTCGTGCGCATGTTGGCGACAGCTCCTCGCACTGATGTTCGAAGCATCTGGATGCCCACCTGAAAATCCGAAGCTACATTAACGTGAATGATTGATCGCAGGTCATCGCAGATGCGCAAGGCTTCGGCCGCCGAACTCCCGGTACGACACGGGATCTCGGTCGCATGCATCAGTCCGTCCTGAATCGCTCGTTCGCGGTCGGGTGAGTCCTTCGGCAATTTATATGCAGCCATTACACGTTCGTAAGCCTCGGAGTCTCGATCCACAAAACCGAGCAGCTCCGCCGTGTGCCGCGAAAGACGATCCAGAGCGTCCGCGTAACGTCCGGCATGCTGTTGGTAATTTTTTTTCTCCTTTGTGATTCGGATCGCCATTTGACCGAGCGCCGCACCGAGCGCACCGGCGAGAGCCGCCACGCTGCCTCCGCCCGGGATGGGTTCGGCTGAAGCAACCCGGTCCACAAAACCGCGAAGCGCATCCGCCATCGTCGCCGGTTGGGCCGGGGGTTGCGCCGGTTGGGCCGGGGCCTGGACCGGCACCCGGGACATCACTTCCGCGAGGCGGTTCTCCAGGATCATTTCAGGCTTGAAGTTTTCGATCCGAAGGTAGAATTCAACGGCCTGCTCGATCGCTTTCTGGGGGATCAAACCGACAATTTCGCTTCCGGCCATGCTCACACCGTAGTGTTCGGCTTCCGCCTTTACGGCTTCGTAGACCAGCTCCATTGGGGTTTGTTCGTAATCCGTGAGATTCATCGAAACCTGCGCCTGAATTCGATCTTTGAGCAGAACACCCATGGCTTTCACAAAAGGAAGTCCGCCGCTCGAAAATCGGACGCGTTTCGCAATTTCCTTTGCGATCGAAACGTCGGACGTATCGAGGTTAATGTTGTATGCAATCAGCGGTTTTCGCGCGCCAACCACAGTGGCGCCTGCGGTTGGATGAAGCCTGGGTTCGCCGAAGTCCGGATAGCGATCCGGGTTTGTTTGAATCTCGTTTCGAAGCGCCTCGAATTGTCCGCGGCGGATATTTTCAAGGTTTGTTCGTTGGGGACGAGTAGCGGCGGCTTCATACAGGTAAACGGGAATCTTGAACCGGCTCGCAATCTCGCGGCCGACTTTTTTTGCAATCTCCACGCAGTCGAGGAGTGAAACGCCGCGAATGGGCACGAACGGGATCACGTCGGCGGCGCCGACTCGTGGGTGCTCTCCTTGATGGGTCGTCAGATCGATGTGCTGTATCGCCGTTTCGACGCCGCGAATCGCCGCCTCGCCGATGGTTTCTGGAGATCCCACGATGGTGACCACGGCGCGATTATGATCCGCATCCATCTCGTGTCCGAGAAGGTAAACGTGCGGAACCGAAGTCATCGCGTTTACGATTGCATCGACAACGTCGATTCTGCGGCCTTCACTGAAATTGGGAACACACTCAACAAGTGGAGTCATGTGATAGATCGGGAGTAAACCAATTCTCCTCGCTTAAACGTCGCCACACAGAAGTTTACCGCGGCAAAATAAGGAATCTCGCGGTAGTCCGATAAATCGTAGACGGCCATATCGGCATCCTTGCCCGGTTCAATCGAGCCCAACCGCTGCTCGCGGTGGACAGCGCAAGCGCCATTGATCGTTGCTGCGACGATCGCTTCCGCGGGCGTCATCCTCATTTGCGTGCATGCCAGGGAAAGCACAAATTGCATATTCAGCGTCGGCGACGTCCCGGGATTGAAATCCGTCGCCAGAGCAACTGCCGCCCCGCTCTCGATGAGCTTACGAGCGGGAGCATAATGACCTTGGCCAAGCATGAATAAAGTTGCCGGCAAGAGCGTGGCCACCACATCCGAAGCGGCGATTCGGGGAATATCGGCCTCCGCGATCGCACCCAGGTGGTCAGCGGAAGTTGCGCCCACTTCCACGGCGAGCCCGGCTCCTCCCGATGATTCAAATTCATCCACGTGCAACTTGATTCCCAGACCCAGCGATCGCGCTGCGGCTACTATGCGCCGTGCTTCGTTCGCATTGAAGGCGCCGGGCTCGACGAACACATCGCAGAATTCCGCGAGTTTCCGCGAGTGAATCGTTTCAAGGTCCTGGATTACTTGATCGACAAACCCATCACGGTCGTCGCGGAATTCCGGCGGTAATGCATGCGCCCCAAGGTAGGTTGGAACAGCTTCTAACTTTTCAACGGAACGGATCGCTTCCAGTATTCGTATCTCGGTTTCGAGATTCAGTCCGTATCCGCTTTTGGCCTCAATCGTCGTGGTGCCGAACTCGAAAAACCGGTTTGGGAACTGCACGCGAAGCGGGGCGGTTTCCCGCACGGCTTTCACGGTCGACAAAATCCCGCCGCCGCGAGCAAGAATATCCATGTACGGAGTGCCTTGAATCCGCCATTCGAATTCATCGGCGCGCGTGCGGGAAAAGACGGCGTGCGTGTGCGAGTCTACAAAACCCGGCAGAATCACTTTGCCGCCCGCGTCGAATTCCGGCGCATGCTTGTCCGGAAGCCGGTCGGTTGGTCCGGCCCACTGAATCACACCGTCACGAATTCGAACGGCGCCGTCGCGGATGATGCCGAGTTCCGACAATTCGGACCCGCGCCGCGTACGCCGCGGGCCTCGAACGGTGACGAGTTGCGCCGCATGGATGATGTTTAGATCTTGATGGCTTTCCGCTTCGCGAATTCTCGAGCCTCCTCGTATCCGGCATCGGCGTGGCGCGCGACACCGATGCCGGGATCGTTAGTCAGGACGCGGTTGAGCCGTTCAGTCATTTCCTTGGTGCCGTCGGCGACGATCACCTGGCCCGCATGCAACGAGTAGCCGATGCCCACGCCGCCTCCGTGATGGAATGAAACCCAGCTCGCCCCCGACGCCGTGTTGAGCAACGCATTCAGGATCGGCCAATCGGCAATGGCATCGCTTCCGTCCTTCATTGCTTCCGTTTCCCTAAACGGAGAGGCGACTGAACCGCAATCCAAATGATCACGGCCGATCACGATCGGCGCTTCGATCCTGCCGGTCTTTACCAGATGATTGATCCGTTCGCCGAACACGGCGCGCTCGCCGTATCCAAGCCAACATATCCGCGCGGGCAGTCCCTGGAAATGCACCTTCTGACGCGCGAGACCAATCCAGCGGCTGAGAACCTGGTCTTCTGGAAAAAGCTCCAGAACCAGATCATCCGTAACCTGAATATCCAGCGGGTTTCCCGACAGCGCGACCCAGCGGAACGGTCCACGGCCTTCAGCAAACATCGGCCGGATATATGCCGGGATGAAGCCCGGGAAGTCATAGGCGTTTTTCACGCCGCCTTCAAACGCCATGGTCCGGATATTGTTGCCGTAATCGAACGCCACCGAACCCCGCTTCTGCATTTCGAGCATGGCGGCGACGTGAATGGCGATCGATTCGATCGCCCGCATCGTGTATGTCTTGGGATCGGTTTCGCGAAGCTTCGCCGCTTCGTCGAGCGAGAGCCCGCGCGGAATGTATCCGTTCAGAGGGTCGTGCGCGCTGGTCTGGTCTGTGAGAACATCCGGGATCCATCCGCGGCGGACCATTTCGGGGAGAATATCGGCACAGTTTCCCAGCAGGCCAACCGATAACGGCCGGCGCTGATCGCGGGCCTCGGTGACGAGCTTCCACGCCTCGTCGAAGCGGTCGGTCATCATGTCCAGATAACCGGTCTCGATGCGGCGCCGGATGCGCGTTACATCGACTTCGATTCCGAGAAATGCGGCGCCATTCATCGTGGCTGCCAGGGGTTGTGCGCCTCCCATGCCTCCCAGTCCCCCCGTGACGAGAATCCGGCCCTCGAGGGAAGTGCCGAAATGCTTGCGGGCGGCCGCAGCAAATGTTTCATACGTTCCTTGCACGATGCCTTGAGTGCCGATGTAGATCCAACTTCCCGCGGTCATTTGCCCGTACATCGTCAGCTGAAGGGCTTCAAGCCGATTGAATTCATCGCGCGTGGCCCAGTGAGGCACCAGGTTCGCGTTCGCAATCAACACGCGCGGCGAATGAGGAAACGTTCGAAACGTGCCAACAGGTTTTCCGGACTGGACGAGTAACGTCTCGTCATTTTCCAGAGTACGCAATGCGCGAACGATTGCATGAAATGCGTCCCAACTTCGCGCGGCGCGGCCTGAACCTCCATAGACGATCAGTTGCCGCGGATTCTCGGCGACCTCTTCGTCGAGGTTGTTCATCAACATCCGAAGCGCCCCCTCCTGCTGCCATCCTTTGCAGGAGATCGTGGTGCCGCGTGGTGCTTTCACAGGGGTGTATTTGGTCATAGATAGAGCTATTCCCCTCCTCTGCGAGGAGGGAAATATTTCGCGTTTACACCGTCATGTTGTCGCAAGCGACATGAATTCAGGTTCATTCATGATCCCCACCATTTGCTCAATGTCTTTTGAGAGAACGCGATCGACTGAGACGTGAGAGATTCCTCGACGAATGTACTGATACGCCGCTTCGACGGCGATGCCCGCCTTCAGCGGGCGGAGGTAATCGATACCTTGCGCGGCGCATAAGAATTCGATCGCGATAATATGTTCCAGATTCGCAATTACCTGTTTGAGTTTAAGCGCCGCCCCCATTGCCATCGGAACGTGATCTTCCTTGTTACCCGATGTCGGAATCGAATCCACCGAGGCGGGATGCGACAAAACTTTGTTTTCGCTCGCAAGAGCTGCCGCTGCCACTTGCGCAATCATGAATCCGGAATTCAGCCCGGGATGATCCGCGAGAAACGCCGGCAAGTCGCCGTATTCCGGATTCAATAAGCGTTCGATACGCCGCTCGGAGATATTCGACAGCGTGGCGAGCGCCATCGCCATGAAATCAAAAGCAAGGCCCAGTGATTGGCCATGAAAGTTACCCCCGGAGAGAACTTCGGAGGAACTTTTGCCATCGGCGAATACGAGAGGATTGTCGGTCGCGCTATTCAGTTCCACAGCCGTCACGTTCCTCACATATTCCAGGGATTCGCGGACCGGTCCGTGGACCTGCGGTATACAACGCAGGCTGTAGGCGTCTTGTATCCGCCCACAATCGATGTGCGACTGCCGGATCTCGCTCTCCCGAAGAAATTGCGACAGGCGTTTGGCGACTTCGATCTGTCCCCGGTGCGGTCTGGCCTGGTGAATGCGTGGGTCATACGCAACCGGCGATCCCTTCAATGCTTCAAGGGACATGGCGCCGGCCAGATCCGACAAGTCGAGTAATTGTCTGGCGCGGCGCCAACAGATAACGCCGGCAGCCAGAGTCGCCTGGGTTCCGTTCAGAAGCGCAAGACCCTCTTTTGCCTGCAGCTTCAACGGGGCCATCCCGAGTCCTTCCATCGCTTCGCGCCCCGTAATCCTGGTCGTAGCGGTGAAGACTTCGCCTTCACCAATGAGGACCAGAGCGAGATGCGCCAGGGGAGCAAGATCTCCGCTTGCGCCCACGCTGCCGCGGCAGGGAATCACGGGATACAAACGGTGGTTGAGCAAATCGCAGAGGCGCTCGGCAATCACGGGTCTCACCCCGGACAGGCCTTTTGCAAGAACGTTGGCGCGCAAAAGGATCAGAGCGCGCACTTCGTCTTCACTAAAAGACTGGCCAATTCCCGATGCGTGGCTGCGCAAGAGATTGTGCTGTAGCTGCGAAATGTCGTCTTCGCCGATATGAACATCGGAGAGCTTGCCGAAGCCGGTCGAGATGCCGTAGACGGGACGGCGTTCGCTGACGATGCCCTCAACAACCCCTCGTGATCGTGCCATTTTTTGGCGCGCAGCCGGATGGACTCCTACACGCCGTCGATCGAAAGCAACTTCATAGACATTTTCGATCGTAAGACTCTCGCCGTCGATCAACAGCGGATCCATAGTAATAATCATAACGCTCTCCCGCTGGTAGATCTGAGCATGTCCCATACGTGCTGGTGACAGGCCAGTCACAAATGTTAGCTGTCAAATGGCTTGTTGTGCGATGTCGAATGTACTTGGTGCGATTACCGAACCGCCAAATGGCCACTTGGTCGATGGGTAATTGGGTAATCTGGTAGTCGAAACAAGTACATTCGACATCGCACAACAAGCCATTTGACAGTTGACATGTGAAGCTGGTCTCTGTGTCCAGTCAAGACTCATGGGTAAGGATCAGCTGGCGGAGGGCTACGTTTTCGATTTGAGCAGCTCCCGGTATGGCTGCGGCAACGACCGCGGCCTTCCGTCGGCGCCGATCACGACGTGGACCGTCCGCCCTTCAGCCAGGACTGTGTCACCGGTCTTGATCTGGTAAGAAAACTCGATGATGCGGCTCTTGACGCGGCTCAATGTAGTTTCCACGAGAATCTCATCGTCGTAACGGGCAGGAGCCAGATAGCGGCAGTTTGCCTCCGCGACGCTCA
>WNGL01010151.1_pt1 | contig 22114 bp, 17 predicted proteins | sample 5400591 | NCBI WGS metagenome assembly WNGL01 (sample SAMN13153377, study PRJNA577476) | soil metagenome | isolation source: 80 cm soil or saprolite under Garry oak tree replicate 1 | place: USA:California | collected 2016-06-15 | reverse complement strand
CTCGTGATGGGCGCCGCTCGCAACGATCCCGACATCAGGGTTCGCTCGGAAGCGTTGCGATTTCTCGCCGCGATGCCCGGAGACCAGGCGATTTCCACGATCGAGGAGATGGCGCGCACTCCCGGCAACGAGCAGTTGCAACGCGCTGCGATTTCCGCGCTGGGACGAAGCGACAGCCCGCGGGCGCGCCAAAGCCTGCGCGCGATCATTGAGCGTGCTGACTTGAGCGAGAGCTTGCGGGCGGCAGCGCTGGCGAGCATCGATGACGATCGCACGCCCGACAACGGCGCTTATCTGAGGTCGCTCTACCCCAAGCTCGAAAGCCCCCGTCTAAAAGCATCGGCCCTCCGCGCGATCGCCCGAATCGGTGGCACTGACAACGAGCAGTGGCTGTTGAGCGTTGTTAGAAATCAGAACGAGCCCGTCGAGGTCCGCGCCATGGCGCTTCGTTACGCTGGGGTGTCTACCATTCCCATCGGTGATCTTGTCCGCATGTATGATGTCGCGGATGACCGCCCGCTGCGCATGCAGCTGATCCAACTCTACGCGCAGCGCTCCAATCCGGAAGCGACCGACAAACTGCTCCAGATCGCGAAGACAGGAACCGACCCCGACATGCGGCGCATGGCCATTTCAGCGCTGTCGCGCAAGAACGATCCGCGGACGAAACAGCTTCTATTGGAGATCATCGACAAATGACGAACGGCTTCTCGCAGCTCTCAATCGCATCGTTCGTCGCCATCGCGGTGTCGTCACCCGCCTTCGGCCAGTCGCTAGCGAACCGAATCGCGTCTGCCAGTGATCGGTCAGTGCAATTCACCTACGCCGCACGACCGGGTGTCTGCGGTGATGGCCGTACATACATCTCGACCGGCTCGGGAAACTTTTATGGCTCCTTCTATTCCGACGCCGCGGATAAGTGTCAGCCGGGTCCGGTGAGGGTCGTGATAGATCTTGCTGACAGAAACGTCGTGGCACTGCGCACCTTTGTTGGGGCGTCTTCGCCCGCGACTGACCCCGGTGTTGCGGATCTCGGCAACGTGAATCCAGCCGAAGCCGCCGAGTACTTGCTGGGTGTGGCCGCGCGCGCCGACGGCCGGGTTGGGCGCGACGCTATCTTCGCTGCGCTGCTCGGCGACAAAGTCGATGCGACGTCGCGACTGCTCGAGATCGGACGCGACCAGAATCGTCCACTGGAGACTCGCCGTGCCGCCTTGTCCGGTCTCGTTCGCAGCGAGGCTCCGCAACTTGATCGCATTGGCGCCGCACTCGTACAGATCGCGACCAACGAGAACGATGTGCAAGGCGTCCGCACGCAAGCGCTATCGGTGCTGTCGCGCCTCGATCACGGCGCGGGGATTCAGCCGCTCGTCCAGCTCGCGAGCGGGAACATCAATTCGTGGATCGGTCGTGAGAGCATGAGAGTGCTCTCGTCGTCCGGCGATCCGCGGGCGCGGCAGTTCCTTCGCTCCACCGCCCAGCGCACTGATCTCCCCGACGAATTGCTGGCGGTGGCGATTCGCGGGCTCGGCCGCAATTACGTAACAGGCCAGGACGCGACTCTGCTCCGCTCACTCTATCCGCGTCTCACTGGTGAGCGCTCGCGCGATGCAGTGCTCGCTTCACTCTCTGAGTTAGGCGGCACCGATAACGTGCAATGGCTCATGGGAGTAGTTCGAGACGAAAAGCTTACTCCTGAACAGCGTCGTCGGGCGCTTGAGTATCTGTCTCGCGCCGGGGCAACTACTCCTTCGTTACTCGCGCTCTACGACCCGACTCCGGATCCTCAACTGCGCAGCGCGCTGATCAGTATTTATGCGCGCCTCGCCGACAAAGCAGCGACCGACAAGCTCGTATGGATCGCGCGCAACGAAACGAATCTTCAGCTGAAGCGGCGGGCTATCTCTGCGCTGTCGCGTAACTCGGACCCGGCGATCAGGCAGGCGCTTCAGGATATCGTCGAACGGTAGTTTCGGATTATAGATCGAGACTCAGTTCTGTGGGAGAAACCCTACGCCGAGATGCGCGCGACGAGTCGCGGCGCCTGCCACGCCCGGCCGAGTACCTTATGGAAGCAGCGCCTGGGAACGATCTCTACGCCCGATCTCGATAACGTGTCGTAGCGCGCCAGCTTCTCCGGGTAACGCGAGATCGTTGTCGGCCTGTAGGAAAGCGAGAGGAAAAATTCGTCGGTGAGACTGAGCGCGAACAGCTCCTCGATATCGCGCGCCCTCGCTAACCGCTCGACACCGAGCACGACCTGGCTGCCCAGACCCTTGCCCTGGTGCGCCGGCGCAACCGCGACCGACGACACTTCGGCGAGAGATGGCGAGTACTCCTCCAGCGCAGCGCACGCGACGACCCGTCCCGGCGCTTCCATCGCCACGACGTAATTGTCGATGCGGGCCGCGATCTGATCGAACGTTCTCGGCAGCATCAATCCCTGCGCGGCGTATGGCGTCACCAGCTCGAGGATCTGGCCAGCGTCGGCGCGTATCGCGCGGCGCGCCAGCGTCTGGGGCGAGGTGGACTCGGACCTCCTGAGATCGAGGGCAGCCTGGGAGGTAGATGGGAAATTATGCACGAGGAATGTATATATAAACATCCAGAAAGGCGCAAGTGTTCCGAAGCCGCGGATCGGGCGCTAGGTTCTTTCGCATGATTCCCAACAAGAGAGTGGCTGTCGTTCTGGCTCTGGCTGCAAGCGCAGGGCTTGCTGCCTCGACGCTGCCGGCGCAGGTCACCGTACCATCGGACTCGGCGATCCGGGCGATTCTGCAGAACAGAATCGATTCAAAACGAGCGGTCGGTATCATCGCCGCCACAATCGATCACGGACAGACAAAGATCTTCACGGCGGGTGGATCAGGCGTCCCGGGCATTGCGCTCGACGGCAACACCGTCTTCGAGATTGGATCGATAACGAAGGTTTTTACCGCGTCGCTCCTGGCCGACATGGTTGCACGCGGCGAAGTAAAGCTGGACGATCCGGTCGCGAAGTACCTGCCGAAATCGGTGCGAGTCCCATCGCGCGGAGGAAAACAGATCACGTTGCTGGATCTTGCAACCCAGACCTCGGGGTTGCCGCGACTTCCAAGCAACCTGAACCCCAAGGATCAGAACAACCCGTACGCGGATTATACCGTCGACCAGTTGTATGCATTCCTATCCGGTTACGAGCTGACTCGGGATATCGGCGCCCAATACGAATACTCGAATCTCGGCGTCGGTCTTCTTGGTCATGCTCTCGCGCTCAGAGCGGGGAAGGGCTATGAGGATCTCCTAACGGAGAGGATCCTTCGGCCGCTGGGAATGAACGACACCCGCATCACGCTCAACCCGTCGATGAAAAGCCGGCTTGCACCAGGACATTCTGCCAGCGGCGCCGTCGTCGCCAACTGGGACCTGCCGACGCTCGCCGGAGCGGGTGCACTCCGTTCGACCGCGAATGACCTGCTGAAGTTTCTCGCCGCGAATCTCGATAGCACAAGTACACCGCTCGGCCGCGTACTCGCTATGACACATTTTGCGAGACGTGACGTGAACGACGGGCAAATGCGCATCGGGCTCAACTGGCACATTCTCAATTCCTTCGGCCATCCCATCGTCTGGCACAACGGCGGAACTGGCGGTTATCGGAGCTTCATTGCATTTGACGACACGAACAAGCGTGGCGTAGTGGTGCTATCGGACCAGGTGGTCGCACCCGACGACATCGGGTTCCATCTGCTCGACGAGCGCGCTCCACTCACGCCTGCGGTTGCCCTCAAGGTTCGCACGGAGATCGCCATCGATCCGGCAGTGCTCGAGACCTATGTCGGCGTGTACCAGCTCGCTCCAAACTTCGACATCGCGGTCACCCGCGAAGGTGCGTCGCTCTACGTGCAGGCTACCGGGCAGCCAAAGGTTCAGGTATTCGCCGAGTCGCCAACCGAGTTTTTTCTCAAGGAAGTCGACGCTCAGATCACGTTTGAGAAAGATTCCACCGGCAAGGTGACCCGATTGATTCTTCACCAGGGCGGGATGGATGCACCCGGAGTGAAGAAGTAGGAAAACTTCAGTGGGTTGCGAAGACTGTCGTCTTGCCGCTCTTGTCGAAGGTGAGCACCCGGTAGCGTTGAGTGCGCGGTCCTTCCATTCCAGGAGATCCCATCGGCATTCCCGGGACGGCGAGACCAGCTATGCGCGGCTTCTGCTGAAGTAGCCGATCGATATCGGCTGCCGGAACGTGTCCCTCGATCAGATAACCGTTGACGACGCCAGTGTGACACGCGGCAATTCCATCAGGGACTCCAAGCGTGCGCTTGATCGCTGCCATGTCGGGCGTGTCCTTCACATCGACTCGGTATCCATGCTTCAGTAGATGCTCGACCCAGTTCTTGCAGCAGCCGCAATTTGGATCTTTGTAGACGGTGACTGACGGCTTCTTCGCTCCACCTGGCGCAGGTGTGCGGACGGCGGCTGTTGTGAGTGTTAGCGCGAAGAACGTCGTCGCCAGCGCGATAGTTCTGATCGGATGTCTTTTCATTCAGGAATGGATTTGAGTGTCCGTTCGATCTGCTTCTTGTGCCGACCTTCGTGCTGCCCGACGAAGATAAGCCATTGATATAGATCCAGCTCGCCGAGTATCGGGTGAGTGTGCTTGATGTCGCCGATCGAGAGTCCGCTCGCGGCGATCGCTGCGGCGCGAAGAGCTTCGCGGGAGCTCTCGAGACCGTAGAGCGCCTCACTGATGTCGATGTTCGCACGTGGCTGCACGGTCGGAGGTGATTTGATAGCGGCGCTCTCGAGAACTGCGCTGTGTCGATCGAACGTGTGCATCACTGACTCCGTCGATTTCTCTTCGCCGAGCCCCGCCTCGCGTGCCTGTCCGACGCGCTTCGTGATGAGGCGCGCTATTCCAGATTCCACTATGCGCAAGTGGTCGAGAATCTCCGCTACAGACCATGCATCTGGAGCGGCCCTTCGACAAAGCCGATCGCCCGGGACGCCCTCGAAGCTCTGAAGGAGCTGTCGCCGCTTCTCTTCCACGTAACTCATGGTCTCGGCGAGTCTGGGGTGCATGCTTCCTCCTATCTGCAGAATTTACATGTAGATGGCAGTCAGAGCGCCGGTTTTTTTTCCTTCGTTCCGGCCTAACAGGGATCGCAGGCTTCATTCTTGCCTTCGGCATATATTCGGGTATATCATTGGTGCCCGCTCTCGCGTTGAAAATGACTTTCATCTGTCTCTGGACTCCTGCCGCTGCCCCTCTTCCTCCGATCATTGGCGCGACCATCATCGCACAGGAAAATCAGCTCCTTCAGCAGCTTATTCCTTCGCTGCTCGGAGTGGCGCCTCGAGTGATGCTGGGGGCGAACGGAAGCGTCTGGGCAGATGCGCGCGGAATGAATGCCGAGTCTCTGGCGAAAGATCTGCTCGACGTCTTTCACGAGAAAGGAGTTGAGAAAGTAAGAGCTGCCATCTCCCTCGTTCCCATCTGCGCTGAAGTCGCGGCGCGCTTCGGGAGAGGAAAGAACAAGGGAGCGCTCATTACGATCTCACCAGGCAGTGAGCGGGAGTGTCTCGCTCGATATCCGATCGGAGTGCTCGAGCCATCACTCGCTTTGTCCACGCTGCTCGATGGAATCGGAGTGGAGAGCTGCGGAGATCTGGCGAGACTCGACCTCGAGTCAGTCGAAGTTCGTTTTGGCGCCGAGGGAGCGCGTCTCTGGAGGTTGTCGAGGGCGGACGACTCGCGTCGCATCTTCGCCAGCATGCCGCGATCGCTGCCGACCGCTTCTCTCGACTGGGTGGATTACACGCTCAAGGACGCGGAGCGTCTCGTCTTCATCATCAACGCGCTTGTCGGAAACATTACGACGGAACTACAGTCGCGCGGACAGTGCGCGCGTGAGATGACGATGATCTTCTCGCTGGCGAACCGTGAGGCCCTCGAGCATCTGGTGCGTCCGGCTCGGTCGACGGCCAGTCACAAGGCGTGGATGCGGCTCATTCGCACGCATCTCGAGCGGATCACTCTTCCCGACGGCGTCCTCGGCATCACGATTCGAGTGGAGTCGGTCACCGGAGAAGTCGAGCGGCAGGGAGACATCTTCGATCGTGGATTCGCCACGGCGCGCGCAGCGGAGGAAACGATCGCGCAGCTGCTCGATGATCAGGGCGCGGTGGTGGTGACTCCCCGCAACACGCAGCATCCATTGATCGATCGCCGCACCGAGTGGATCAGTCAGGAGCCGGCGCAGGCATCAGCGCGCATCCAGCTGCGGGAGCGAGTAGTGAGAGCGACCGCCGCTCCCCGTCTTACGCTGCAGCTTCTTCCCGAGCCCCGACGCATTGCAGTGACGACAAAACGACGTCGCGATCATGAGATGCCGGTGCAGTTTCGCGACAAGGAGTGGATGACGATTGTCTCTGCTGCCGGACCCGATCGTGTCTCTGGAGGACGCTGGAGCGAGCCGTACGCTCGCGAGTATTTCCGCTGCGTTACCGATGATGGGATGATGGTATGGCTATACAGGGATGCTCGTGAGGATAGCTGGTACTTGCATGGGTGGTGGGACTGATTGGCTATTACAAAATTCGGGCTGATGACTGCAACTGAACGGGCGGGAGGCTGATAGCTGCAACTGAACGGGCGGGAGGCGTCAGCCGTGCAGGCGCGAGGCTCGAGGTCACGCCGTCGGGACGTTACTACTCGCCTTATCGCACAGGCAGTTGCTAGTACTCCGAGCGCCACTGGTGGAGTCCCGACGTAGTGACCCAACGCCTCGCGCCTAGCCGCTGACGCCTCCCGCCCGTTCAGTTGCAGTTGCGTTCCCTTACGCGACCGGGCCTATAGCGCGACTTTTCCGCCCATGAAAATCGCTCGCTTCCTCGCTCTGATTCCGCTCGGCTTGGCTTTGGCGTCGGCCCCAGCCGACGCGCGCGTCGTCCGGATCGAGATACTGACTCGCGCCGACATCACTGGCACCTTTGCCAGCGCGGGCGCCTACGAGCGGATCACGGGCCGAGTGTACTTCGCGTTTGACCCGAACAATCCCGAGAACAAGAAAATTGTCGATCTCGCCCTCGCGCCGCGTAATTCCATCGGGGAAGTGGAAGCTGTCAGCGAGTTCGTGATGCTTCGACCTAAGGATCCCGCGCGCTCGGCCAATCTCGCAGTCATCGATATCGTCAACCGCGGAGTGATGACGACGTTCATCTTCAATCTCGGTCGCAACACCAACGCATCGCCGCTATCCGCCGACTTCTACGGTGACGCGCTGCTGATGAAACGGGGCGTCACGATTGTCGCGCTCGCGTGGCAGTGGGATGTTCCGCCGGGAGCCGGGCCCCTTCACTTTCTGGCGCCGAAGGTTGGGTCCGTTCAACGGCCTATCACCGGACTTGTGCGCAGCGACATCATCGTCGACACGCCGACGAACACAATCCCGCTTGGCCACACGATCGGAGGACCGATCGCTTACCCAGTCGCTGATCCTGGTGATCGCGCCAATATCCTTACCGTGCGCGATAGTCCAACCGGAGCACGCAGCATAGTGCCACGAACTGAATGGCAATTCGCGCGACTCACGGGGCGAACGATCGCGCACGATCCGCGCTCCGTCTACATGGCAAAAGGGTTCAAGCCCGGAAAGATCTACGAGGTGGTTTATCGGGCGCGAGATCCGGTCGTGGTGGGGACTGGCCTCGCCGCCGTACGCGACATGATGTCCTACCTCAAGTACGATCCGTCAGCCTTGGCCCACGTGCGATCGGGAATCGGTTACGGCGTGTCGCAGACGGGAAGATTCATCCGCCACTTCCTCTATCAGGATTTCAATACCGACGAGACAGGACGCCCAGCATTTGATGGATTCTTCGCGCATACCGCCGGCGCCGGCCGCGGCAGCTTCAATCATCGCTTCGCACAACCGTCACGGGATGCGCAGCCATACTCGACGTTCTTTTATCCGACCGACGTTTTTCCATTCACCACTGTTCCGACCCGCGACCCAGTGACGCGGCAGCGCGCGGGCCTTCGCGACAACATCCGTGGCTCGAGCAGGACCAAGGTTTTCTACGTCGATGGTGGTCATGAATACTGGGGAAGAGCAGCGTCTCTCACCCATACGACACCGGACGGAGAAACCGACGTCGGTTTCCTGCCCACGGAACGGCGTTATGTCATTTCCTCCGCCCAACACTCGGGCCCCGCCACATGGCCACATGCCGATTCGGCGAGGATTGCCGGGACCATCGCTTATCGAGGAGATCCGCTCGATCAACGACTCGCTTTGAGAGCGCTAATGTCCTCGCTGATCGACTGGGTTGCGGTTGGAAAGCAACCTCCCCCATCAGTGTATCCGAGCCTGTCTCGGCACGATCTGGTGAGTCCAGCGGTTATGAAATTCCCGAGAGTTTCAAACCTTCCAGTAGCGCGAATTCCGAATCAGCCATACCGAATGGATTTCGGCCCGCGCTGGAGTCAGGGAATCATCGATCGCGAGCCGCCAACACTCGGCGCTCCGTATCCAGTGTTCGTGTCTGGCGTCGATTCGCTCGGCAACGAGCTGGGCGGAATTCGAAGCATCGAGATTCTCGTCCCGCTTGCCACCTACTATCCGTGGCAGCTTCGCACCGGGATGCCCGTCGCGACAGATCGCCTCGTCAGCTTTCGTGGGACATTCGTTCCGCTGCGGAAGACTGAGGCAGAGCGGCGCGCCAGCGGAGACTCACGCCCGAGCATCGAGGCGCTGCACGCGAACCGCACGCAGTTCCTTCGGAAGGTAGATGAGGGAATCTCGTCGCTGATCAAGCAGCGATTTCTGCTGCCCGAAGATTCTGCGGCAGCACGGAATCGGATGGCGGACATCTGGGAGCGGTACGGCTTGGGAAAGGCAAACTGAGCGGGCGCGAGGACTGGCTACTACAAACTCTAAGCTGAAAACTGCAACTGAACGGGCGGGAGGCGTCAGCGGTTAGGTGAGAGGCGCGAGGTCACTACGTCGGGACTTCACCAGCACCATTCGGAGCACAATCAACTGCCTGTGCCTTACGAGCAGTAGGAACGTCCCGGCGTCGTAACCCTTAGCCTTGTGCCTGCACCGCTGACGCCTCCCGCCAGTTCCGTTGCAGTTATACGCCGTAGGTGTGTAGTGGCGAGTTTACGATACCCCCGGGAACCCCTCGATCCGCGCACCTTTCGCCTGAAGCGCATCTTTCAGGATCGCTCCCGTGAACGCGTAGGTGTACGGGATGCCGAACGACGCCCGATCGATCCAATCGCCCTCTTTGATCAGGACTTCGGGTCCGCGATAAACGTCGTTCCAGAGAGCGTTGCTTCGCTCCAGGTCCAGATTCAGGCCCGCGATGTGAGGCGTCTCGGCTGTGTCAGCGACGGGATGATCCACCAGCTTCTGCACAAAACCCTGTGACAGCAGATAAGGCTCGAGTCCGAGTCCTGCACCGCCACCTGTCGAGACGTAGATCGGCCGCTCGGGAAATGCGTCTTTGATCAGGCGCAGAAGCACGAGCTGATCGCGCACGAGGTATCCAGGCGGAATGTTCAGCGTGATGTTGCCCTGCCGAAAAATCTGCGGCTGCGTGACCTGTATGTATTCGGGAATGGCATCTGCTTCCGCTAAAGTCATCTTGAGCGGCGGACCAGACGGTTTCTTCCACTGCTTGTTTCGATAAATCACTGGTCCCTTTGCCGCGTCGTACGTCTCGATCGGCCTGCGGATCATCTGCCGCACGAACCAATCCGTGTCGAGGTACGTGGTGACTGCGACAGTAACATCGCGACGCACACCTTCCACTTCCTGCGCGTACCAGAGCGGGAAGGTGTCGTTGTCGCCGTTCGTGATGACGACCGCGTACGGCTCCAGCGAGTTCAGGTAGTCCTTTGCCCATTGAGCCGTGAAATAGTGCCCAGCGCGCGAGGCAAATCTCCAGTTCGAAAAGAGTGGGATGAGCGCGATGAGCAGAATCGGTGCGGCGAGCATAAACCCTCGCCGCGACGGCCAGGCTCCTACCGTGGCCGGCTTCCGTCCCGCTGGTTTCTCTTCTTTGCGCGCTTCTCCCCCGAGTACGAGAGCGAGCTGTTCCCAAATAAAACTGAGGCCGATCGCTGCCCACACTCCCCACGCGGAAAAGCTCCAGATGTAGAAGTAATCACGATCACGGACCTCTCGCGCGACGTCGCGAACGTCCGGATCCTGCGACCAACCGTACTTGAAGTTGAGGTAATAGATCAGCGCGAGCGTCATTGTGAACATGAGCGGACCGAAATACCAGAAAGTTTTTCGGTCGCGATCCCAGTGCACGTACCCGCCGAGCAGGCCAAGACCAAGGAAGAGAAATGCGACGATGAACTGAAGTCCCTGCATCGTCTGGTGCGAGTCGCGCACCCACTGCCATTTGAAGTACAGCCACCACATTCCGACCTGGGCTGAGTACGGAGCGCCTCGCTCGAGCTTCTGTCCGTACTGCTCGCGGTTGATGTTGGCCATCAACCGGTCTTTCGTGAGCTTGGTAAATGTGCAGCTCGCCTCGAGCTTGGTCGCGCACGCAGTCGGAGCGCCCTCGTTAATCGCCGGGAAATACGCTGCGCGCACCGGTTCGTAGATGAAAGGCGTCAAGCCGAGGATCAGCGCACCGAGGCAGGCGAGAACCAGCTTCCACCGAAGTACCGTACGCCAGCGGGTGGCAATGAGTGCGACACCGGCAGCGGGAAGCGGAAGAAATCCGGCCGGGTGATTCGCGTAGCCAAGTCCAAGCAGGAAGCAAACGAGTACGACGAGGCGATCTGCGCGCGGTGCATCGGGCTCTTCGATCCACTCGATGATGATCCACGACACAATGGTGAAGAACAGCAGCGAGATGGTGTAGACCTTTTCGTTGACTACCGACTGATTCCACACCGTGAACGCTGTTGCACCAATCAGCGTGGCGAGACTGGCGACGACCAACCGCTGCCATTTCTCCGTGATCCAGCGCGCGACGATTCTCTCCGCAATGAGGAACCAGAGGCCGGCGGAGCACGCACTGGCCAGCGCAGCCATGATGTTGATCTTCGCGGCGTACGAGACCGGTATCGGCAGCGATGCGAACGCGTGCCCCAACAGCATGAAGAATGGATTACCCGGCGGATGGGGAATGCCGAGCACTTTGACAGCGGCCATGTACTCACCCGTGTCCCACATCGCGACTGAAGGCGCCAGCGTCACGAGATAGAGGAGTAACCGTTCGACTCGGCGGCGATCGCCCGATCTGGACGTCGTGGCGCTCGAGTTTCTTGGGAACGGAAAGCTGAAGCTGTCGTTGCCATTATGTGATCGAATTACTGGTGGGACGGGGGTCGATGAATTTTAGTCACTCGTCACCCGGTTTGCGTTGGAATGGCTAATAGGTTCGGAGAGACCTAACTGCAACTGAATAGGTGCGAGGTGACAGTAGCGTAGTTGCCAGCTATTTAGCTCACGACGCCCGGACTTCCCTCAGTGGCGTTCAGAGCACAGGCAGTTTGTTTGTGGGTGGATCCGCGTCCCGAAAAGTCAGGGCGTAGTGAACTAACAAGCTGGGATCTCTGCCACTGACGCCTCGCGCCTATTCAGTTGCCTTACCCGTTTCTACTCCCTTGCTTTCGGCTTTTGTTCGGTATAAGCTCAAGCATGGGATTCGTCGAGCTCAGAGCCCGTACCGCCTTTTCCTTCGGCGATGGCAGTGCCTCCCCGGAAGCGTTAGTCACCCGCGCAGCATCACTCGGCTACGGCGCCATTGGGATTACCGACACGGCCGATCTGGGTGGGATAGTTCGCTTTGGACTCGAGGCACGACGGCAGAATGTCAGGCCGATCGTTGGCGCCGAGCTCGTAGTCGAAGGATGTCCTGCCGGCTTTCTGGCTCGGAGCAAAGAGGGATTCAACAATCTGGCTTCTCTCGTCACCAGATCGCGCGTTGGCGAGCTCTCGACGTGGAAGAAGGGAGATGGAAAAAAAACGCGCGGACGCCCGCGCATCTCCTGGCAACAGGTAGCGGAGCGAAGCGAAGGACTGCAGGTGTTGACCGGTCCGGCGTCCGGGCCGGTCGCATCCAGTCTCCGCAACGGCGATGACCGAGGGGCGGAGCGCACGCTCTGTCGCTGGCGTGACGTCTTCGGCGACAGGCTCGCAGTCGAAGTGCAATTGCACCACACCAGCGGGCACGAGGCCGCGCTCGCCGCCGCACTGATCGAGCTCGCCGAGCGGCATGGAGTGCCGTGGGTGATCTGTCAGGAGCCTCGCTACGTCGACAATGACAGCCGGCTGGTTCATGACGTGCTCACCGCTCTGCGATACGACACGACCATCGACGACGCGCTCGCGCGAGGACTGCTGCACCCGAATGGCGAATGGCGTCTCGCTTCTCCCGAGGAGATGGCAGAGCGCTGGAAAGGACGCGAGGCAGGATTGGTCGAGAGCGAGCGAATCGCATCGGAATGCGATTTCAGCCTCGCCTGGGTGAGACCGCCGCTGCCACAGTTTTCGGTTCCCACCGGCTACAACGACGACAGTTTCCTCAAGGAGAAAGTTTATGAAGGCGCGCGAGCGAGATGGGGTGAGCTCGATGACAAGCAGACAGCACAGATCGAGCACGAACTGAGAGTCATCGGGAATCTGGGTTTCGCCGGATTCTTTCTGGTGATGTGGGATGCGGTGCACTTCGCCAGGCAAAAGGGAATTCTCTGTCAGGGACGCGGCAGCGCGGCAAACTCCGCGGTGGCGTACTGCCTCGCGATCACCGCCGTCGATCCGGTGCGACACGGACTGCTGTTCGAGCGCTTTCTCTCCGAGATCCGTGTCGATGGACAGACCGAGGCTCCCGACATCGATGTCGACATCGAGCACGACCGCCGTGAAGAGGTGCTCGACTACGTTTACGCGAAATACAATCGAGCCCAGGCGGCGATCACGTGCATCGTGCAGATGTATCGCGGACCCAACGCGATTCGCGATTCCATGCGTGCGTTCGGTTATCCGGTAGAGATAGCGACGAACATCTCCAAGAGAATTCACTGGAGCGATCCAGCCGAAGGAGCGAAGTACGTAGAGGAGATTCTTGCTCCCAAGCTTGGACTCGACCTCGACAACCCACGAGGCAAGGCTACTCTGGCAGCAATGGCTGCATTCGAGGGAGTACCTCGTCTTCGGTCGACGCACGTCGGTGGATTCGTGCTGTCGTGCGCGCCCCTCGGCGACTACATGCCGGTCGAGCACACGACGATGGGTCGCACGATCATCCAGTTCGACAAGGACGATCTCGATGCCGTCGGCGTGCCGAAGTTCGATTTCCTCGGACTTGGAGCGCTCTCGCTGGTGAGGCGAGCCTTCGACATGATCGAGGTACGCACCGGCACTCGTCCCGAGATGTACAAGCTGCCTCCCGACGACGAGGCGACCTACAATCTGATCGCGACTGGCGAGACGATCGGAACGTTCCAGATCGAGAGTCGCGCGCAGATCGCGTCGGTGCTGCACACCAAGCCCGACCGGCTCTACGACATCGTGGTGCAGGTGGCGCTGATTCGTCCCGGCCCGATCCAGGCAAAGTTCGTCCATCCATACACGGCTCGTCGGCGCGGGCTGGAGCCCGTGACTTACCTTCACCCCGACCTGGAGCCGATTCTCAAGCGCACGCAGGGAATTCCGATCTTCCAGGAGCAGGCGATGGCGATCGCCATGAAGCTTGGTGGCTACTCGGCGGCACAGGCCGACGAGCTGCGGCGAACGATGGGACACATTCGAAAAGTCGAGAAGTTGCACCGTGTTCTCGAGCAGCTTCGCGCGCGTATGGTCGAGAGAGGCGTCGAAGCGCCGGTCGCGGCACAGATCGCCGAGGACCTGAAAAGCTTCGCCAACTATGGATTCCCCGAATCGCACGCGTGGAGCTTCGCTCTCATCGCATATGCGACCGGATATCTCAAGGCGCACTACACGGCGGAGTTTTACGCGGGATTGCTCAACTCTTGGCCGATGGGATTCTATCCGCCCTCGACTCTCATCCACGACGCAAGACGACACGGGCTGAAAGTTCTTCCGCCATGCATGCGCGACGGCGACTGGGAGTGCACTACCGAGCCGACGGAGAATCCAGACAAGCCAGCGCTCAGAATCGGCTGGCGCCACATCCGCGGGCTGGGCGAGAAATCTCTCGAGGCGCTGAAGACGGCAAGGGGCTGGGATCGTTTCGCATCGATCGACGATGTCGTGCAGCGAGCAAAGCTGCAGCGAGCCGACGCGCTCCAGCTCGCGCGCGCCGGAGCGTTCGGCTGCTGGGAGCCCGATCGGCGCCGCGCTGCTTGGGTTGCGATGCGGGCAGTAGGTGACATTCTACCACTCGCTCCGGCGCGACAGGCATCGTACGATCCACGTCCTCTCACACGCGATGAGCTGATCTTCCTGGATTACTTCTCGGTCGGCATCAGTGTCAGCGGCCATCCGATGGAGCATCTGCGCGAGAAGCTACGCAGTGCCGGAGTGCTCGACTCAAAGCAGCTCGAGAAGCTCAAAGGAGGAGAATGGATCACCACCGCAGGGCTCGTCACCATCCGCCAGCAGCCACAGAGCGCGAAAGGCACGGTATTCCTGTTGATGGAAGACGAGTTCGGATTCATCAACGTGATCGTGTCCAAGAATCTCGTCGAGCAGTATTCAGAGGTGGTGAGATTCTCGACCTTCGTGGTGGTCGAGGGGAAATTCGAGCGTGATGACGGAGTGCGGAACGTGATTGGCAAGAAATTCCGTGAGCTGAAGGTAAAGCAGTTGGTCCACGCCAGTCGCGACTTCCACTAACCCGTAAGTCAATAGTCGCCTTGCCGCTCCTGTGAGCGTGACGTTATCGTAGGCTGATGCGGCAAGAGAAAAAGCCCGGACGCGCATTCGCCAGCGACAATTGGGCGGGAGTGCATCCCGAGGTGCTCGCGGCAATGGCGGCTGCGAATGTGGGCCACGTTCCCTCATATGGCGACGATCCCTATACGCGCGAAGCCGAAGAACGAATTCGCGGCGCGCTCGGTGAAGACGCCGAAGTCTTTCTGGTCTTCAGCGGCACGGCGGCGAACGTGCTGTGCCTGCACAGCATGGTGCAGTCGCACCAGGCCGTGATCTGTGCGGAGACTGCACACGTCTATACCTCTGAGTGCGCGGCTGCCGAGAAGCACATCGGATGCAAGCTGCTCACGGTGCCGTCGCCCAACGGCAAAATCACCGTGGCCGGAATCCGCGAGCACCTGCACGACATTGGCAACGAGCATCACGTGCAGCCGCGCGCGATCTCAATCACCCAGGCGACCGAGTACGGAACGGTTTACACGCCACAGGAGATCCGAGCGATCGCTGATTTCGCGCACACGCATTCCCTGTTATTGCATATGGATGGCGCGAGGATATTCAACGCGGCCGCCTTCCTCGACGTGCCGTTGCGGGCGATCACCAGCGGGGCGGGCGTCGATGCTCTCTCCCTCGGAGGAACCAAGAATGGACTTGTAGCCAGTGAGGCCGTGGTTTTCTTCAAGCAGGTGCTGGCCGATGACTTCGAGTTCAAGCGCATGCAGGGGATGCAGCTATCGTCGAAAATGAGATTCATCGCTGCCCAATTCAACGCGCTCCTTACGAACGACTTGTGGAAACGCAGCGCAGCGCACGCAAATCGGATGGCGCAGCTGCTGGCGCGCGAATTGTCCGAGATCAACGGCATCACTCTCACCCAGGAAGTTCAGGCGAACGAAGTTTTCGTAACCATCCCGGAGAAGGTGATTCCGAAGCTTCAGGAGAGTTGGGCTTTCCACGTCTGGAATGAGAAAACGTCAGAAGCGCGTCTGATCACATCGTTCGACACCACTGAGGAGGACATAGCTGATTTCGTCGAGCTGACTCGCGAGAAGATGGGCGCGAGGGAAAAGCAGTGGACCTGACGAATGCGGCGGTGCTGGTCACTGGTGGAAGCTGTGGAATTGGCTTCGAGACCGCTCGCGTCCTGCGCGAGCGCGGCGCCCGAGTGGCCATCTGCGCGCGGCATCAGGACATGCTCGAGGCAGCGGCGAAACAGATTGGAGCCTTTCCGATCGTCGCCGACGTCAGCAAGGAAGACGATGTGAAGCGGATGATTCAAACGGTCGTGAAGGAGTACGAGGACTACAACGTTCTCATCAACAACGCGGGGTTCGGCGTTTTCGCTCCGCTCATCGAGCTATCTGCGGAAGAGTTTTTCAGAGTGTGGCAGACCAACGTTCTCGGTGCGATGCTCGTTGCCCGTGAATCCGCGCATCATTTCATTGGGCGCGCGTACGGCAACATTGTGAACATTTCGTCGACAGCGGAGCAGCGAGGGTTTGCCAACGGGTCGGCGTACTGCGCCAGCAAGTTCGCTCTTCATGCGCTGACGGAATGTTGGAGAGCGGAATTACGTCAGCACAACATCCGCGTGATGCAGGTGAATCCCAGCGAGGTGCAGACAGGCTTCGGCGCCGAGGAAACGACGCAAGTGAAGGCCCAGAATCCGAGCAAGCTCACCGCGTCCGACATCGGGCAGTTGATAGTGAGCATGCTGGAAATCGAGGACCATGGCTTCGTCACTGAGTCGACGATCTGGGCCACGAATCCGCGATAGTCTCAACTGCAACTGAACAGGTGCGAGTTGTCAGTAGCGTGGTTGCCAGTTAATCAGTTCACGACGCCCGGACGTCCCTAAGTGGCATTCAGGATAGAGGCAGTTGCCTGTACCTTGAACGGCGCCAGTGAAGTCCCGACGTAGTGAACTGACAACCTGGCATCTATGCCACTGACACCTCGCACCCGTTCAGTTGCTGTTGCGATCCTAGACCAACCTCACGCTAAGTCCGGAATTGGTCCGCCCCAGCGGCGCAACGGTAGAGTCCGCACTGAGCCGTCCGCGCAGATGATCTAGAACTTCCGCCGCCGGCAGTCGACGTCCTTCTAGCTCGGCGGATTCGGCTCGCGGCTCCAGTGACAATCGTGCGCGATAAACCTCGAGGATTTGTCGGCCTTCCTCGATTGCCCGCAACGCGACGCCGCGCATGTAGTAACGATTGAAATCGCCCTCGGCGAGCATGCGCGCTGCCATTTGCGGAACTCTTGCTGTGGTTGTACCACCACTCCGCGTTCGCCGCGATTCGCTTTCGACCAACAGATCTGACGCATGTTCTTCGAGCCACCGATCGTCGTAGTAACGGAGCGCCTCGCTGAGAAGACGCTGATATTCCGCGACTGTCTCGGGGCGGAGCCGCTCAGAGACATGGAATGAGCCGTTCGCAAAGTCGTGATCGAGCTCGGCAAGCGCATAGCGGCGCGTGGTGGGGTCGAGATTTTCGTACTGCAGAGGCATTGTCTGACACCATTTGCGAGAGTCACAAAAAGACAATCGCGTTACGCAGACCAGCGCGGGCATCGACGCGAGCCGCGCGTTGTCCGGCCGCTCATCAGTGCTCCACGAAATCTTTTTGTCAGAGCAGAACAGTACGAGTAACTACTCAGTGCTCAGTCGCTTTTTTTCATGCTTGCGACTTCTTTACGCACGGGCCGACCAGGCTGGCGGGGTAAGAGGTCGAGACCAAACAGGAACGCAAGGACTGTCGCGAAGAGCAGGAGCGTGAGCCCTAGGGCGTGCGACGCTACACTTGATCTGATGGGCGCCAACCGCATTTGCCAGCAGCACTGCGGCGGCGATGTAAATGAGTGTCGCAACGATCCACACCTGCTTGCACCCTATTGGTCCAAAGCCAGGAATAACGAGACGGGAGTCGCTGACCAGTTGAACAATGCGCCCAAGTATGCCTCTAGCTGCGGGCTCTGTCTTCGCCGACGGAAAGGCCCAGCCCATCCGGATCGACGTACTGAGCTACGCGAGAGCCGAACACCTCGGTCGGCGCCTGAACGCAGGTGACGTTGTTCCTGATCATTCTCTGATGGAATTCGTCGAGATCTGGAACGCGGAGGCCCGGCCGACATCGCCCTGCGGGTACCGCCCGCGGATCGTCCTTTTCGCCGCGTGAGGTCTCACTCGCGTGTAGCGCGAGCGTCGCGCCATCGGTCGCGAACTCGGTCCACCCAGGCGATTCGAATTTCAGCGGCAGCCCGACCACGTCGCGATAAAACGAAACCGACCGCTTCATGTCACTAACGAAGATGATTGCATAGTTCACTCGCACCGGACTCCTCCCCCGCTCGGATTTCCGTGCAGCGTGCTACCGCTCGCGCCGGCTGGCGAAGCAGATCGACGACGCGTATAAAGAATAGCATGTCCGAATTCATTCAAGAGGAGCCACGGCTCGGAAATCAATACGACGACGATGGGCTATTGCGCGCCTATCTTCGGTGGCGACTGCCGGCGGAGATGCGTGCCCAGATCGAGCCCGAGCTCCGTCGGCTCGGGCATCGCGTAATTACAGATATTTTCGCTATGGGCGAAGCTGCGGAGGCATCGCCCCCGCGGCATGTCCCGTACGACGCGTGGGGACGACGCGTCGATCGAATCGAGACGAGCGATGCATGGCGCCAGCTCGATCGGATCTCTGCGTCAGAGGCTATCGTGGCCACCGCATATGAGCGCGCGAATGGTCCGTATTCACGTATCGATCAATTCGCGCGACTTTACCTGTTCGCTCCCTCGTCGGCGTTGTACAGTTGTCCGCTCGCGATGACTGATGGGGCGGCGCGCTTTCTGGAGGTTCACGGCGGCGACTCGACGCGGCCGGTGTTCGCGCGTTTGACATCGCGCGATCCCAACGAGTTCTGGACGTCCGGCCAATGGATGACGGAGCGCACCGGTGGTTCCGATGTCGGGAGCACGTCGACAGCTGCAAAGTGCGAAGCGGGGAACGATTACCGACTGTACGGATCCAAGTGGTTCACTTCGGCGACAACGTCACAGGTCGCCATGACCCTCGCACGCATCGAGGGCGCGCCGGCCGGCGGATCCGGGTTGAGCGTGTTTCTCATTACGCTACGCGACAGCGACGGAATGCTCCGGAACATTCGCATCGATCGCCTCAAGGACAAACTCGGCACGCGCGCTTTACCAACCGCCGAGCTGACTCTGGATGGAACTCCTGCGCGGCTCGTGGGCGGCGCCGGCGAGGGCGTTCGCAAGATCGCTACGCTTTTCAATATAACGCGCGTGTATAACGCGGTGGCGGCAGTGGCGGGAATGCGCCGCGCGATCGCGCTCGCGAGCGACTATGCGCGACGCCGGCATGCGTTTGGAAAATTACTGAGTGAGCATCCGCTGCACGTCGAGACACTCGCCGAGATGCAGCTGAAGCTGCGCGCCGCTTTTCTGCTTGCTTTTCGCGTCGTGGAGCTGCTCGGGAAAGAAGAAAGTGGGGAAGCCAGCGAGTCAGAGCTGCAATTGCTGCGATTCCTGATTCCTATAGCGAAGCTTTACACGGCGAAGCAGGCGATCGCGGTCGCCAGTGAAGCGGTCGAAGCGTTCGGAGGCGCCGGCTACGTGGAAGACACTGGAATTCCACGTCTGCTGAGAGACGCGCAGGTGCTCTCAATCTGGGAGGGAACTACGAACGTCCTGAGTCTGGATACATTGCGCGCTATCGAGCGTGCCGACGCGCTCAGCGCGTGGACCTCGGATGTACGGCGCCGGCTAAAAGCAATTCAGGAGCCTGGTCTGGGACCATCGGTGGAGCGCGTCGCGACGTCCGTGCAGCGCGTTGAGGTATACGCGATGCGAGCGAGTCGTTCAGGTAAGGAGTTCCAACAAACAGGCGCCCGAGCGTTCTCCTATGCGATAGCGCGCACTGAAGCGGCTGTGCTTCTCATCGAGCACGCAGACACGAGCGGCGATGACGCGGCGATAATCGCAGCGCAGCGCTGGTGCGCGCGCGAGTTGGCATTACTCGTGGAAGGAGATGCGGATCATCGGGAGGGCTCGGCGCTCCTGGTGGAACCCGATCACCAAACGTAAGGGATCAACGCCCGCACGTCTGCTCTATATGCTTCGTACGCGGCGCCGAAATGATCGGTGAGCAGCCGCTCTTCCTGACGAATCTTGATTAACAGGCCGATCACAATCAGGACGAGTCCTGCCAAGGCGGGGACCGTGCCCTGGGCCAGGGCCGTACCGACGAGCGCCAACACCAGGCCGGTGTAGATGGGATGGCGGACGATCCCATAAGGACCAGTCCGAATGATCGCGTGGTCTTCCTTGAGCGTTACCCGTCCGCTCCACAGCCTACCGAGATGGAATCGCGCCCAGCCGGCAAAACCAAGGCCGATCGCTACCAAAGCAACGCCGGCCCAGCCGATCCAAGGTGTACGCAACAGGGGTTGCATGAGACCGCCGAGACCCCTCGGGCGAAAAAAAAGTAAAAGCGCACCAATCAACATGAACAGCGAGTGAGCGAGTCGCGAAGATCCAGGTTGCTCTACGACGCTTTTCGCGGTTGCACGCGCGGTGATCAGCCAACCGAGGAGCCAGATGCCCCAAAGTGTCGCGATCGTAGTTGTAGGTGCGATCATCATTCAACAAGTGCGATTGTGAAACCATCGTAGCCCTTGCTGCCGACAGTCTGAATCGTCGTCGCGCTGACGCGTTTGTCACCAGCGAGCAGCTCGTTGAAACGCCGGACTCCGCGTATGCTGGCGTCCTCGCTGGTCGCGTCGACAACAGCGCCATCGCGCACGACATTGTCAACGATGATCAAGCCTGCGGGGTTCGAGAGCTTGATCGCCCACTCGAAATATTTCGGGATGTTTGGTTTGTCGGCATCGATGAAGGTCAGATCGAACCTTTGGCCTTCGGCCGCGAGCGCGGGTAGTGTGTCGAGCGCCAGACCAACACGCAAATCAACGACACCGCTCAGACCAGCGCGCGCGATGTTGCTTCGAGCGACTGCGGCATGCGACGAATCAGACTCGAGCGTGACCAGGCGCCCGCTCGGCGGAAGGGCTCGCGCCAGCCAGATCGTGCTGTAGGCTCCAAGTGTACCGATCTCCAGAATTCTGCCCGCGTGTCGAATTCGTGCGAGCAGACATAAGAGCTTACCCTGACTGGGCGCGACGCTTATTTCGGGTAGACCCGCCGCAATGCTCGCCTCCAAAGCCGCATCGAGTACTGCATCCGGCTGCACCACGAGCTCGGTGATGTACTGGTCGACCGTGGTCCATCGTTCGTCGGCCACTCAGCGCAAGCTCGCGTCGAGCATTGAGTACCGAAAACAATCAACTGTATGATCGTTGACGAGACCTACTGCCTGCATGAACGCGTAACAGATGGTCGATCCGACAAACTTGAATCCACGACGGAGCAAATCGCGACTGATTGCGTCTGATTCCGGAGTACGGGGCGGAATCTCTCGCAGCGCTGTCCATCTGCTCACGCGTTGCGCTCCGCCGACAAAACCCCAAATGTAGGAGTCAAAGCTACCGAACTCTTTCTGGACGGCGCGAAACGCTTTGGCGTTCTGGACCGTGCTGACAACCTTGAGCCGATTACGGACAATGCCGGGGTTGCGAAGAAGACGTTCCACTCGTGCCGGGGTGAAGCGCGCTACTCGCGCCGGATCAAAATTGGCAAATGCATCGCGATAGGACTCGCGCTTTTTGAGAATCGTCTCCCAGCTGAGACCAGCCTGCGCACCTTCGAGAGTCAGAAACTCGAATAAAATTCGGTCGTCGTGGGCCGGCACACCCCACTCGGTATCGTGATACGCGATCATCAGTGGAGTTCGGGCCCAACTACAGCGAGCGACGTGGTCCGCCTTTTTTTCCTTGGCTGATTCCGAGAGTGCGACCATGTGATTTCTTTGGCCGCTAACCGACTCCGAATCGCTTCTTGGCGGCGATCACGATCAGATCCGCTGCGCCCTCGATTCCCAGTCGCTCCGTGTTGACACTGAGATCGTAATTCTCATGAGCGCGTCGGTCCCGTTCCCAGTGCAGGCGCACCCACTGGTCTCGTCGCTTGTTCGTTTCATCCACTAGACTCGCGGCTTCTTCCGTGCTCACGCCTTCTCGTTGCATCGTGCGCGCGATCAGAGCCTTGCGCGGCGCGTAGCAGAACACGTGCAGCGTGTCCTCTCGCTCAGCCAGCATCTCCTGAGCGCCGCGGCCAACAACTA
>WNGL01004044.1_pt1 | contig 22119 bp, 18 predicted proteins | sample 5400591 | NCBI WGS metagenome assembly WNGL01 (sample SAMN13153377, study PRJNA577476) | soil metagenome | isolation source: 80 cm soil or saprolite under Garry oak tree replicate 1 | place: USA:California | collected 2016-06-15 | reverse complement strand
AAGATGCCCTGGTCTACCTCGATGCTCGGGGACGGGAACGCTTCGTCGTGGTGGGCAATCCCAACGCCAAGGCGGCTCCTATCGCGCCTGCCTTGCGCCGATTCCTCAGCCCCCAGGGCCGCGTTAATCTCAGCCACCCCGACGCGAGCACCTGGACGGCGGCCGAAGCGCTCAGCCCGATTGCCTGGCTGACTGGGCAGGCGATCCGGCTGCCGCCTAACTGATCCGCCGGGTCAGGCGTGGCTGACGGGCAGGCGCAGGATCACCGACCCGGCGTGCGCGAAGTACAAGGTGATCGCCAAGGTCGCGCCAGCGGGCCGGGAGGCGTCTGGCGGCACGGTCAAGGTCGCGTCCGCGGGTGGGGCCGGGCCGCCGGAGCGCCCGGGGACCAGCAGCGGCCCGTAGTGCAGCCAATGATCCACAATCCCCGGTGGGGGAAGTTCAGTGCCGCAGCCGGTCAGGCCTGAGATCTCGCCGACATTGACCTGCTGATGGTAGACCGCCACCGCGGCGCCGTCCGCGGCGATCGCGGCGTCGAGCTGATCGGAGGGCTGTCCGCTGGTGCCGACCTGTATGTACGTGGTCAGCGTGCCCGCAGGTCCGGGACGCAGCGCGGCGCCGCTGATCGTTAGAGGACCGAGCCTTGCGATGACGTCACCGGCCCCGTGAGCCGGGGTCGCGCCGGCCAGCCCGGCCAGGAACAGGACCGTGCCCGCCAGCATCAGCACAGCCCGGCGGGTACCGCCGCGGGGATATCCGAGTCGGAGCCGGGGCGCGTTCACCGGGTTATCCCCGTGTGGCCCAGGGAATAGCGGCCCGGCTGGGGCCATACGCATAGCCCGTGCGGTTGCGGCCCCACCGGGATCCTGGCCAGCAGGTGGCCGTTGGCGGTGGAGATGGCGTAGACGACGTTGTCGTAGCGCCCGGACACCCAGAACACCTTCCCGTCGGGGGACAGGTTGCCCATGTCCGGGCTGCCCCCGCCGGGGATCCGCCACGTGGTGACGACCTTCCTGGCCGCGAAGCTGATCAGGGTGATCGTGCCGTTGCCGCGGTTGGTCACGTACAAGAAGCGGGCATCGCGGCTCGGGTACAAGCCGTGCGCGTCCGGGCCGGTGGGGATGAACCCGGCCACCTTGAAGGTCGCCGCGTCGATCAGCCACACCCCGGCGTGGTTCTTGTCGGCGACGTAGAAGATCCGCCCGGCGGGGTCCAGCTTGATGTCTTGCGGCGCGGCGCCAGGCAGGTTCAGATAGCCGACCACGCTCAGGGTGTGCAGGTCAACGCGGACCAGGCGGCCGGCGAACTCGCACGTGGCAATCAGGTAGGCGCCGGTGGCCGCGAAGTCGATATGGTCCACACCCGCGCAATTGACGTGGATCCGGTGCCGGAGGGCGAAGGTATGCGGGTCGCGGAGGTCCAGGTTCCGACGGGCTTCGGCCACCACGATGGCGTAGCGCCCGTCGGGGGTGAAGTACATGTTGTACGGGTCGTCCACGCCGATATTCGGCCCAGCCGGCCGCCCGGTCCGCGGGTTGATCGGGGTGAGGCTGTTGGCCCGGTTGTTCGTCACATATAGCGTGCGCAGGTCGTACCCGGGCACGACGTGCTGCGGATTGAGCCCGCTCTGGTACGTCGCGATCACCCGGTAGGTAGCCGGGTTGATGACGGTGACGGTAGATCCGCCGCTATCCGGCACGTAGATGCGGTATGGAACCCCGCGCACGGCCGGGCTGAACATGTCCGGCCCGGCGTCGGCGTAGATGTTCGCCGGGTCGGCGACCGGGGGCATCCCGGCCAGTGGCACCGACAGGTCCGCGACCGGGCCCGCCACCTGCCAGGTCACGGGCGGATGGGATGCCGAACGGCCCGGCGTGGCGCGCTCCGCTGCCGGATGAGTCGCCCGGGCCGGTGCGGAAGTATCGGTATGCGATGCCGGGTAGAAGATCACCGCGAAGACCGCCACCACGGCTGCAACGGCCACGAGCAGGCAACCGAACCAGGTCAGGCGCCTGACCCTTCGATCCGTCGGCCAGCCAGCCTTGCCCATGCCGATCCTCCCTGGCCCCACAGGCTAGTCCTACGGCCCGGAGCTACTTGTCCCGCCTCGCTGCCCGGGGACGCCAGAACCAGTGAATTAAGCTATCCATCGGCGGCGACGTTCGCATGTGCCTTGGTGAACGCGGCAGGGCGGTCGCACCGATCGCGAGGAGACCGACGATTGCCATCTGAAGGCATTTACCCTAGCGAAGGCATGCGGGTAGCGGTGCGGTTGTAGCATGCCACCCGCCGCCAAACGGTATCGTTTTGGACAGCCCGGAGAAATCCGGTCCGGGACCGCGCAGGAAGTGCAGCCGCACATACCGCCCGGGCCCTGCGGTTCCCGGCAGCGCTTTAGGCAGGCACACCATAAGAGAGTGTTCCAGCCCAAGCGGCCGGTAATAGTCGCTGTACATGCCGATGCCGTGCAATTGCCGGGCCGAGTAGAAATCTGTCTCCTTGATGACGCTGCGCTGATCGCCAGTACGGGCAGCGTAACTGCAGGGCAGGCAGTCCCAGAAATTTGGCCAGTACCTGGAATCCGGGTCAAGATCGCCCTGATCGCCGCCGTAGCGGCACTGTTCGCGGCCGCGGTCGCGGTGCTCGCGGACCGGGCCAGGGCTGCGCGCCGGAAGACGGTCACCGCGGCGGCCTGAACTATGCCTGCTGCAACGCGGCGCCGCACCGCCCGCACCCGGGCCGGACGGGGCCGCCGCGGACCATCGGCAACCCATCAAGACCACAGGCAACAGGACGACGCCATGCCACCATTCAGGGACTTCCACCCGGACCAGAAGCTGGCCGCCGAGGCCCTCGGGCAGATCGTCGGCACCCGGCACATGAGAGCCGACCAATTCGGGGCGCGGCCAGGTTGCCGGAAAACAGGCCGGGAGATGGCGACGAGAACCAGGGCGTCACAGCGAGGGGTCGCTGGTTCGAACCGAGTTGCGCCCACCAGGTTCGCAGGTAAGGAGACAGTCTGTTAGCTGGCAAGGACTTCCTAGCCTCCAGAAAAGAGCCAACCGATATCGTCCCCTGGGAGACTGCTGAGCGTTCGCTGCAACTTGTTCGCTGCGGGTATCGTCCACTGTTTGTGAGGCATGGGCCGCGAGTGAGGTGTTCGTCCTGGGCAGACTGCTCGTGACGACATAGCCGCCGGCCGACCCACGGCCTCGACTCAGCCGCTCGCCAACCCGCCCGTCCGCCGTAGGAGGCAGCCTGTGGCAGATACGATTCGACCGTATTCGGAGATCGACTATCTTGTCGCTGATCGCATAGCGACGATCACCCTTAGCCGCCCGGACCAGCTCAACGCGTTCACTCATGTGATGCGAGATGAGCTGATCGACGCCTTCGACCGGGCCGACTCCGACGATGATGTACGGGCCGTGGTTGTCACTGGCCGGGGACGGGCGTTTTGCGCAGGTGCCGACCTTTCTGCTGGCAGCGACACATTCAACGCCGACCGGCGTCAGCGATCTGGGGCGACGGCCAAGACCATCGACGGCATGCCGCGCGACGGTGGCGGTCAGGTAAGCCTGCGAGTCGCGGCCTCACTCAAACCGGTGATCGCTGCCATCAACGGGCCCGCGGTCGGGGTCGGTGTCACGATGACGCTCCCGATGGACATCAGGCTCGCCGCCGATAACGCGAAGTTCGGCTTCGTGTTCTCCCGGCGCGGCCTGGTAATGGAAGCTGCCTCCAGCTGGTTCCTCCCGCGAGTCGTTGGCATCAGCCAGGCCCTGGAATGGGTGGCGACCGGCCGGGTCTTCGATGCTGCGGAGGCGTTGCGCGGAGGCCTGGTTGCCCGGACATACCCGGCCGACGAGTTGCTGCCAGCCGCGTACGCGCTCGCCAGAGAGATCGCCGACAATACCTCCGCGGTTGCGGTTGCTACCTCTCGTCAGCTGATGTGGCGCATGCTCGGCGCCGATTCTCCCTGGGAAGCGCACCGCCTCGACTCCAGGGGCATCTATGTGCTGGGCAAGGCGCCCGATGTCGCCGAGGGGGTTAGCGCGTTCCTGGAGAAGCGACTGCCCCATTTCCCGATGCGGATAAGCACTGACTTGCCCGACCTCGGACCACAGTGGCCCGAGCCGCCAGGCTACCTCACGTAGTAGCAGGCATGGTGGTGAGCGGCCTAGGGTCGCCCCAGGGGCACTCCCCGCGGTGATGGATAAGGGCCGGAGACCCGGTCCGTCCGAACCGAGTAGATGCACCGACCAGGCCCCGCTGCTGCGGCCAGGATGACGGCTTTGCTGGTGATGAAGCGTCGCACCATGTCTGCCGAGGGGAGATCGCCTCTTGCTGCATTTCCTGGGTTCGGTATCAACCTCGCGTGGAACACCCGTCCGAGACGGCACCGGGCTCCACCGGGCGACGCCACGATCGCCGGGGTCGCAGGCGCGGTCATTCCCGACTTCGGTGTCGCGGAGGAACGCGCCCGGTAGGTGAACTGAACTCCTCGAAGGGCATCTATTCCACGTCCAAGACGACCTTAAGTCGCTGCGATCACTTCTCAGGAGGACCAGCTTATGACCGCGGACTTCTCACTGACCGGTGGCGTCGCCCTGGTCACCGGCGCTGGCAGCGGGATCGGCCGGGCGATAGCCCTAGGGCTCGCCAGTGCGGGCGCGCTCGTCGGCTGCGTCGATCGGGTCCCAGGCAACGTCGAGGCCACCGCCGCCGAGATTCTCGCCGCCGGCAGCCGGGCAGTCCCTGTGGTCGCCGACGTGACCGATCCGGCCGCCATGTCCGCAGCTGTTGCGCACATTGAGGCGGCGCTCGGGCCGCTGACCCTCGGGGTTAACGCGGCCGGCATCGCCAGCGCGGCTCCCGCCGAGAACATGCCGGAAGAGCAATGGCGGCACGTCATCGACGTCGACCTCACCGGCGTCTTCCTGTCGTGCCAGGCCGAGGGACAGGCAATGATCCGCAACGGCGGCGGGTCCATCGTCAACATCGCCTCGATGTCGGCCACCATCGCGAATCGCGGCCTGCACCAGGCTCACTACAACTCAGCCAAGGCCGGCGTCGTGCACCTCGGCCGAAGCCTGGCCTGGGAATGGGCCGCGTCCGGCATCCGCGTCAACAGCATCAGCCCCGGCTACACCTACACCCCGATGACACAGCGGCCCGAGCAACGGGACGCGATGCAGGGATACGCCAAAGACACGCCCCTGGGCCGGAACGCCCAGCCAGAGGACATGGTGGGTCCCTGCATCTTCTTGCTGAGTCGCGCGGCGTCATTCGTGACCGGCGTCGACCTCCTCGTCGATGGAGGCCACGTCATCTGGTAGCCATCTGGCGCTCATATCGATTCCGGAACCGGACGCTGAATCTCGTGACACGAAACGATTGGACTCCGGGACAGGCGGCGTCGACCATGCACGTGGCTGCGCACGGATCCGCCTGACTACCGATCACCTCGCTGCCGCATCCCGATCAGCTCAGCATTTCAGCGCCGCATCAGAGTTGTTCAAGCACCAGATGACATGGTTCGGCTGGGAGCTGCGATGGGTGAGGAAATCCGAGCAGTGCCCTGTGCCGCCGTGCCTCGTGGGCGAGCGCCGGGCTGGGGGTCTTCAGCGATGCGGCAGGCCGCGCGGCATCATGCCGCTTGCGGCTGCTGAGAGGGAGAGAGATCTGTGCTGAAAGTTTCCGGCAGGCACGCCGCCATGCCCCCAAAGACGCCTATCGTAGAAAGCTACGACCGCTATTATGGCAGCGGTCTGTATGATGCGCGTTACCCTCGGCCGAATCCGCCTACCTATCGGTCTGCCCTGCGACTCGCCAGGACGTCGTCACGCATACTCGATTTCGGCGCGGGAAGCGGTCGCTATACTATGCCGTTCCTGCGCGCCACCAATGCGTTTGTATGTGCTTATGACATATCAGCTGACGCGTGCAAGGCGCTGGAGCTGCAGGCCGCGACCGCCGGCGCAGGCAGTCAGCGTTTGCTGATCACCGCTGACCTCGGTGCCGTACGAGCAGCAGGTCCGTATGACCTAGTTGTAGCACTCTTCGGCGTGCTTTCCCATATCGAGGGAAAAGAAAACCGGATCGATATCCTTAGCTCGATACGCTCGGTGCTTAGCCGCGAAGGTCTACTTCTCCTCACCGTCCCCCACGCGCTTCGCCGCTTTCCCTTGCATGCATCATCGGATGGTCGCGGCAGCGAAAGCAGTAGTGCGTCTTCGGCTCGGGCGCAGGCGCGCCGTTACTTCCCCTCGGCACGGCCGGTTATCTATCGCCATCACGTCGAGAATGAGGCGAGGCCGTTTCCTTACTACCTATTCTCACGCCGCGAGCTGATCTCAGAGCTTTCCGCTGCCGGTTTTGCTCTGGTGGTCCTTGAATCGGACAGCATCTTGCCGGAGCGAAGGCTGGTTCGCAGGCCGACGCTGGCGCCTATCGATGACTTTCTTTGCCGGCTGCTTCCATCATGGGCCGGTTACGGGCTGCGAGCCATCTGCCGAGCTGGGCCTTAGCGACTGGGCGCGCTAAGCGTCGGCCACGAGGCGGTTGGCCCGGCCGGGTCGGGCCTGCTCTCAGAGCTCGGCACCTACCTTAGAGCCAGGTGTGAATGTCACAGGTGTGTACTTCCAGCCGTTCGTGATGCCAATGCTCGGGTAGCGCTCGGCGGCGCTCAGGTCCAGCTCGTAGTCAGGCATGCGGCTGAGTACCTGCTCCACCACGATCCTCCAGACCACGCGCGCGAGGTTGGAGCCGAGGCAACGATGGATGCCCAGGCCGAAGGCCGAATGCCGGTTCGGCGAGCGATCGAGCTTGATCTGCTCCGGCTCGTCGAACAACTCAGGGGCCAGGTTGGCAGACGCCCACGAGATCCAGACCCGGTCGTCCTTACGCAGCGGCTGGCCACCGAACTCACAGTCTCTCGTGACGGTCCGCGCCATACCCTGCACCGGCGTGACCCACCGGAGGTACTCCTCGCAAGCCAGCGGCAGCCGACTGAAGTCCTCGATCAAGAACCTGCGGGCCGCCCGGTTCTGCTGCAGGTGAACGAAGGTGTGGCTCAGCAGGGCGGTGGTGGTGTCGACGCCGCCGGCCAGCATCAAGAACGCATTGCCGCGCACCTCGTCGACCGGCATCAGCTTGCCGTCGAACTCCGCGGTGGCCAGGAACGACAGGAAGTCGTCGCCGGGATGGGCCCGCCGCTCCACCGTCCAGTGGTGCAGGGTCTCGTGCAGCCGCAGGATGTCCGCGTGTACCTGAGGCCGGTCGGGCGAATTCGGCGGGGTGCAGGTCTCACGGTGGAAGAGGCCGGCTAGCCACTCCGATTCCTTCAGCGGCAGGCCGAGCAGCATCATCGTCTGCATCGCCGGGATCGGAGTGGCTACGTCCAGGGTGAGGTCACCCGCGCCGCGCTCGATTATCTGGTCGATGGCCCAGTCCGTGAGGCGGCGGATGTCCGGTGCTGCCGCCTTGGCGGCGTTCGGAGAGAACCAGGGGGTGACCGCCTTGCGCAGCACGGTGAAATAGGGCGGATCGGACTCGATCATTCCCGAATACTTCGGCTGCGCCGGTATCGTCACGCCGAGGTGCGTGCCGGTGTCGTGCTCGGACGTGAACAGCTCGTAATCACGCGAGGCGTCGCCCACTTCGTCGGCACCGGTCACGATCCAGTAGCCGCCGTGCGCGTCGGTCCATGCCACCGGGCACGTCCCCCGCATCTCGGCGTAGACGTCGTGCGACCGACGGGGGAGCTCGGCGCCGTGGTGGTCGAACGTCGTGGTCCTTCGCTCGGTCACGTGATACTCCTCATGCGGGAAACGTACGCTCTGGCGCCCGGAGATGGTGTCACCCTGCTGGGTACTCCTGAGGACAGCGAGGGTGATTTCACCCGTTCGGGTCTCGGTTTCGTGGCGGTCGGCTGCCAGGCTGGCGGGGTGCCCATCACCGACGGTTCCGTCACCCCTCCAGCAGCCGGGCCCCTGCTCGTCGAGCGCCGGGGTGCCGTCGGCCTGCTGACCCTCAACCGCCCGCACGTGCACAACGCGGTCAACGCCGACATGGCGACCGCGTTCGGCGCCGCCCTGGAGCGCTTCGATACTGACCCGGACGTAAGGGTGATTGTCATCCACGGCGGAACGGCCAAGTCCTTCTGCTCCGGAGCCGACCTGAAGGAGGTGGCGGGCGGAACGACGCCGAACGCGCGCGGGCATGAGGAGTGGGGCTTCCTCGGCCTGGTGAAGCATTTCGTCTCCGCGCCCATCATCGCCGCGGTTAACGGTCCTGCCTACGCCGGCGGCGTGGAGTTGCTGCTCGCGTGCGATCTGGTGGTGGCCGCCAGCGACGTCCGGTTCGTCTTCACCGAGATCGAGCACGGCCTGTTCGCCAGCATGGGCGGAACGGTCCGCCTGTCCGACCACGTTCCGCGCAAGATCGCCTTCGAGTGGCTGATCGCGCCGTCCGAGATCGACATGTCGGCGGCGCTGGCCTGGGGCCTGGTTAACCGGGTGGTGCCGCCAGGCGAGGAGCTTGGTGCCGCGCTGGCGCTCGCGGACCGTATCGCGGCCCTGCCTCCAGCGGCGGTGCGCGCCTGTAAGCGGGCGTTCTACGGCGCGGTGCGCGGCGAGCCCGTGCTCGAGACACAGCATTGGCTCGTCAACGACGCCGAATGGCTGGCCCTGCGGAACAGCCCGGCTGGCCAGGACGGTCCCCGCGCCTTCGCCGCCAAGCGCCGCCTGGCGGCGGAATCTGGGCCATGACCCCAACGCAGGCGGTGCGACCCGAGCTCGCATCCATGTTCGCGCCGCGGTCGATTGCGCTCGTCGGAGTGTCGGAACGCTCGCTGTGGAGCACCCTCATCCTGGACGGCCTGGGCCTGATGGGATTCGACGGCCGCCTGGAACTGGTCAATCCGCTGCGGCCCGAGGTGCGCGGGCGGCCGGCGCGGGCCTCGCTCGCCGAGATGGCCGCCGAGCGTGGCCCGGTCGACGTCGCCTTCGTCCTTACCGCGGCCAGCCAGGTCGGCGCCGTCCTAGATGACGCGGCAAAGGCGGGCATCGCCGACATCATCGTCTTGGCGTCCGGGTTCAGCGAGACCGGCCTGGAAGGCGCGGCAGCCGAGCGCGGGCTCGCCGAGCGCGCGCGGGACGTGGGCCTTCGGGTGCTCGGGCCCAACGCGCTCGGCTACGTCAACCCGGCGGCCCGGGTCGGGCTCTTCCCGCCGCTGCCCCGGCACCCGCTGCCGCACCCCGGGCCGGTGGCGATCGTGTCCCAGAGCGGAGGCGTCGCCGCTGAGCTGCTCGATGTGCTGGCCGCGGCTGACCTCGGTGTCAGCCTGCTGGTCGGCATGGGCAACGAGGCGTGCATCGATGTGGCCGACGTGATCGGCTATCTGGCCGGCGATCCCGCCACGCGGGTGATCTGCCTGTTCCTCGAGACGGTGCGACGCCCGGACAAGTTCCTCGCTGCTGCCGAGCGCGCTCGCGCGCGTGGCAAGCTAGTGGTCGCGATTAAGGTCGGGCGAAGCGCCGCTGCGACGCGCAGCGTGGCCGCCCATACCGGCGGGATCGCCGGCGATGACCGCGCGGTTAGCGCTGCGCTGCGCAGCGCAGGTATCCTCCGCGTCGATACGCCCGAGGAACTGCTGACGACGGCGGGTGTTGCGCTGGCCTTGGGCGGCGGCCGCGGTGCCCCAGGTGGGGCGCTGGGCGCGATAGCGATCTCCGGTGGCGCATGCGGCCTCATCGCGGATGCCGCGGACCGGCACGGGCTGGAACTCGCCGAGCTCTCGGACATGACCACCCAGCAGATCGCCGGGCCTATCGCGGCTTTCGGTCACGCGACCAACCCCCTCGACGTCACCGGCGCGGTGATGTCACGTCCGGAGATCCTGGAAACAGCACTGCGCGCACTGCGCGGCGATCCCGCCGTGCAGACGGTGCTCTGCCAGGTGCCCCTGCCCGAGCACCGCACCGCGGCGTCCGATGCGCTGCTGGAAGCCCTCGCCCGCGCCAGCAAGCCGGACCCCGGCCGCGCCGGCGTGCTGATCGCGTCGGGCAACGAGGTGAGCCTGTCTGCGTCGGGCCGCGAGTGTCTGCGCGACTTCGGGCTGCCGTTCGCCTGGGGCAACGCCGAACACCTGGTGGCCGCCGTCGCCCGCCTCGGTACCCGGCGATCCGAACCGCCCCAGCCGGCTAACCTCGGCGCGCCGGTCGCGATCCCCGGCCGCCCCCGCATCGGTACCTGGTCAGAGGCCGATGGACGCCTGCTGCTGACCGAGAACGGCGTCCCCGTCGTCCCCGGCGCGATGGTCCGGGACGGCGAGGCGGCGGCTCGGGCCGGTGAACTGTACGGCGAGGCGGCGGTCAAGGCAGTTTCGAGTTCGCTGATACACAAGAGCGATATCGGTGCGGTGCGGCTGGGCGTTCTCGGCGCCGATCAGATGCGCGCGTCGTTCGATGCGGTGAGGGCGGCGGCCGGGCTGCGCGAGGCGGCGGTCCTGGTCACGCCGATGCGCCGTGGCGGCATAGAGCTGCTGGTGGGTGTCGTACGCGACGTGCAGTGGGGGCTACTGCTCGCCGTGGGCCTGGGCGGCATCTGGGCCGAGATCCTCGACGATGCCAGCGTGCGGCGGCTGCCGGTCGACCGGGCCGAGGTCGCGCGGATGCTGGACGAACTGCGCGGGCGGCGGCTGCTTCACGGATACCGCGGCGGGCCGCCCGCCGACCTCGACGCCGTCGCTGCCGTCATCTGCCGGGTGGGTGCGCTCGCCGCGGGAATCGGCGACGAATTGGAGAGCCTGGAGATCAACCCGCTCTACGTGCGGGGCGCAGAGGTCGAGGCGCTGGACGTCACGGTCAGCTGGACGAGGAGGTAGGGCATGGCCAGGGTCCGAATCGATGAGAACCGCTGTCAAGGGCACACCCTGTGTCACATCACGGCGCCGGACGTGTTTGGCCTGCGTGACGAGGACGGCCACGGCACGGTGCTGGCGGATCCGCTCCCGCCAGAACTCGCCGACCTCGCGCGGCTCGGCGCGGTCGGCTGTCCGGAGCGTGCCATCGCCGTGTCCGATTGAGCAGGCGCCTGGGCGGCGGCTTTCCGGCTTAGCGCGGGGGAAGCGCGAGGTCCGTTAGGGCTCGTTGCGGCGCTCAGCGACGGGGCTGGCATCGCATGAGCGCACGTCGTCGCGGCCGGTCGCGGCCCAGACCCGCTGCATGAGCTCGGCGCGGTTACGGACATCGGTCTTCGCGAAGATTCGCTTGAGATGCTGCTTGACGGTGTTCTCGCTGACGAAGGCCCGGGACGCGATCTCCTTGGTGGTAAGTCCTGCGCTTACGAACTCCGCGATCTCCTGCTCGCGCGGGGTGAGCACGTCCCACACTGGCAACCGCCTTGGCTGCGCGGAATCGGCTGGATAGATCAACGTGAGTGCCGCGTCGCTAGCGCTGGTTAGCTTGACCGACTTGGCGATGACCTGCCGGCCCGAGCTCGGCTCCACGACGTTCGCCGTGACGATCCGGCGATTGTCTCGCCACAGCGCTTCGCGGGCCTCCCGGACGTGAGGGGCGACCATATCGGCGAAGCTGCCGTACGGTTGCCGGGAAGCTGCCACCGAGTTGACGAAGATCGTTTCACCGTCAGCCGATGACACGACGATGCCCTGGGGCAGATGGTCCAGGACGTCCTGGAGGACCCCAACCCTCTGGCCGGTAGCTTCAAAACGGGTCGCCCGCTCCAGCGCGAGGCCGGTCTGCTCACTGATCGTCCGGGCCAGCCGCAGGTCATGCTCGTCGAAGCCCCGGGCTCCGCGGCACCGCGCAAACGTCACCGTGCCGCACATCTGCCCGGCGATCTCGAACGGCGCGCGCAGCGAGTGGTAGTAGCCCTCGTCGGCGAGGATGGAGTAGGCGGCCGACGCCTGCCAGTCCACTGACGACGCCAGTCTGCTGCTGTCCACGGGGCGCCGCAGCTCGCGCGCCCGGTCCATCACCGGATCATCGAAGCGGCCGTATTCGGTGTACTTCGCCACGAAACTGGGCGTTACGTCGGTGGAGATCGCGACCGGGGCCAGGGTCCGCGGGTCCAGGCGGTACAGCCCGTGGCCGTCAGCGTCGAGTACTCCGACGACGTTGCTCAGGTAGGCTCGCTGAACCTCCTCCAGCGTGAGCGCGGACTGCAGTCCGGCGACAAGCCTCAGCATTTCGTTCGATGAAGGAGAGCGCTCAACGGCGTACGCGTCCATATGAGCCCCCTGAGCTGGACCGATCTACCAAGGCGCAGTTGAGATTGTCCGGCGTGCGGTCGAAGTTCGTCAAGGCGCCTGCGCCGGCATCCCGCCTGCCCAGTGGTGATGGACGGGCATCAGAGCTGTCCGGTGGCGTCGCTGATGGCTTGGTCGAGGATCGCCAGGCCGAGCGAGAGCTCGTCCTCGGTGGCGGTCAGTGGCGGAGCGATCCGGAAGACGCTGCCCATGCCTGGCAGCTGCACGATGTTCATGTGCAGACCCAGTTCGAGGCAGCGTTTGGTGACGAGAGCGCCCAGCTTGTCGAAACTGCGTTTGGTCTGACGGTCGACGACCAGTTCCAGGCCGGCCAGCAGGCCACGTCCTCGGATGTCGCCGACGATCTCGTGCCGGTGCGCGATCTGTTCGAGGCCCTGCCGGAGGATGCCGCCCAGGTGCAGGGCGCGCTCGTCGAGCCGGTCGCGTTGCAGCACGTCCAGGACGGTGACGCCGACAGCCGCCGGCAGCGGGTCCGCGACGTGCGTGGTAAAGAACAGGAATCCCCGGTCGTGGGCTGCCTTTTCGAGTTCGGCGCTGGTCAGCACGGCGGCTAGCGGAAGGCCGGCGCCGAGCGTCTTGGACAGAGTGAGGATGTCGGGCACGATGCCGTCGCGCTCGAAGGCGTACCAGGTGCCGGTGCGACAGAGCCCGGTCTGGGCTTCGTCGAGGATCAGCAGCATTCCGCGTTCCCGGCACTTGTCCCGCAACGCGCGGAAGTAGCCGGGCGGCGGTTCGATGATGCCGCCGGAGCTGAGGATCGGTTCGACGATGGCCGCGGCCAGGCTGCCGACCGACTGCGCGTCGATCAGGTCGAAACCGAAGTCCAGCTGACGTTGCCAGTCGAGCTCGCCGTCGGCGGTAGTGAAGTCGGGACGGTAGCGGTTGGGTGCGGGGATGGCGAAGTTGCCGGGTGCCGCCGGGCCGTAGCCCTTTCTGCCTGCGCTGTAGGTGGCGCTCGCCGCTGCTTGTGTCATGCCGTGCCAGGACCGGGCGAACGAGACGATCTCGTGTTTGCCTGTGACGAGCTTGGCCATCCGGATGGCCGCTTCGTTCGACTCGGCGCCGGTGGTCAGCAGCAGCGCCTTGTCCAGCGGTTCTGGCAGTGTCTCAGCCAGACGGCGCGCCAGGTCGACGACAGGACGGCTGAGCATGCCGCTGAACAGGTGGTCGAGCTTGGCCGCCTGACGCGTGACGGTGGCGACGATCTCCGGGTGCGAGTGGCCCAGGATCGCGCTCATCTGGCCGGAGGTGAAGTCGAGAATCTGGCGACCGTCCTCGGTGAACAGGAAGCTTCCGGCGGCGTGGTCGATAATCTCGCGGGTAAACGCACCGGCGCCGGCGTAGCGGATGAGGTACCGGTCGGCATCGGCCCAGAAGATGTCGTCGGTGGAAAGCGAGGCGGAGGTTGGAGCGGCCATGGCTTTGACGGTACGTCCAGCCCAGGGGACCAGTCCATCTAGGCTAGCGAGGAAATTTCTTAGCGCAGCTAACGGAATTTATGGAACATGCATACTCCACTGCTGCCGGGTCATCGGCGCGTAGCGGATGTTATCTGGCCTGCGGTTTGGGCGGCGAGAATCCGGCCCAGTGTGTGCAGTGCGACCGGTAGGCCGGTGGTGCTGACCGCGCCGAATCCGATCAAGAGGCCTTGTTGCGCTGGGCTCGTGTGGAAGCAGTCGTGCAGGCCGGATGTGACCAGGCCATGTCTGGCCGCGGCTTGCAGCACTTCCTCTTCGCTATGCCCTTCCTGTAGTACGGCAGCGACGTGCAGCCCGGCGTTGGGAGAGCGGGCGGTGAGGTGGCAGGCCAGCGGCCCGCAGAGCGCCTCGGTAAGAATGTGCTGACGCTCGGCGTAGACGCGCCTGCTGCGCCGGATGTGCTTGTCGAGCAGGCCCTCGTTTATGAAGCCGGCCAGAGCGGTCTGCATCGCGATCGGCGGATGCCAGTCGATGAGCTGCCTCAGCGCGGCGATCGGTTCGGCCAGCGGCTGGGGCACCACGGCGAAGCCAAGGCGGACCGACGGGGAGAACGTCTTTGAGAATGAGCCCACATACACCACCCGGCCGTTCGCATCGAGGGCCTGCAGGGGTTCCAGCGGCCGGTCGACGTAGCGGAATTCGGTGTCGTAGTCATCTTCGATGATCGCCGCGTCGTGGCGCTCTGCCCAGCGCAGTAGCGCCCTGCGCCGTGGCATCGACATCGTCATGCCCAGGGGATATTGATGCGAGGGCGTGACGTAGACGATGCGCGCCGAGGGTGGCAGCAGGTCTACGACCAGGCCCTGGTCGTCGACTGGTGCGCCAACGACGCTCATGCCGAGGGCCTCGAACAGGCGGATCGCCGGCACATACCCGGGGTCCTCGACGGCGACGCAGTCGCCCGGCTCGAGCAGGACCCGGGTCACCAGGTCGATGGCATGCTGGGTGCCGCAGGTGACCACGACCGTGTCTTCGGTGGCCGCCACCGATCGCGACCGGGCCACCCAGCCGACGATGGCCCGCCGCAGCCTGATCTTTCCGGCCGGGTCGCCGTACAGCGACTGTTCGGCTGTGACGGCGGCGCTAACCTGGCGGCGCCACTGCGCAGCCGGGAACAGCGCGGGGTCCGGGAGACCGGGCCGAAGATCGAATCGGCAGCCGTACGGTGGCGGCCGGAAGTACGGAGACCGGCCCGCGAACCTCGGGCTAGGCCGGAGGGCGGCCGCCGGGCTCGCCCCCTTAGGCGACACCGGGGACGCGGATGCCACCACGCTGCCGCCGCCAGCGCGCCCCTCGGCGTAGCCCTCGGCCACCAGGCGGCCGTACACGGTGGTCACCGTATGCCTGGATATGCCAAGCTCGCCTGCCAGCTGGCGGCTGGGGACGAGCTGATCCCCGGGAAGCAGACGGCCCGCGGTAATGGCGTCGCGGAGCTGTTCGTATAGCTGCGTAGTCAACGGCTTCCCGGCTCCGGGGTCAAGGAACAGGTCCATCTTGCTGGTCTACCATCAGCTTGGTATGGCCAAACAATGCCATCTTGGACCTCGACGGCAGACCATCTGTTTCATAGTGTGCTGGTGTGCGGATCGGGCGAGATGCCTTGCTCGAGCGGGCACACGGCAACCAACCGTCGGCCGGCGGGCGGTCTCACTCAACCGCCCGCCGGCGGCGGCAGATGTGGTTCACCGGCCTTTTGTTTCGACCGAGAGGTTCAACGAAACAACGGGGGCGCCGGTGAACCAGCCGGATCCGCTCCAAGGATGACGAGTTACCAGGGAAACATCCAGCAGATCTGGCCCGATGATTCCGCCCCGCTCGGGGCTATCTCCCCCCATATCCCGAGCGGGGCGGTTCCAGGCCTCAGGCCGTGATCACTAGCGCTGTGGGCTCAGGGACGGTATACGGAAAGGAGTGTCGTGTCTGAGGTCCAGCCTCTGCTCGATGGTCTTTCCTTTGGTGAGTCGCTGCGCTGGCACCAGGATCGTCTGTGGCTAGCTGATTGGGGCGCGCAGGAGGTCCTGGCCATTGATCGCGAGGGGCAGCCGGAGGTGATGGCCCGGGTTGATTTTCCGGCCTTTCCGATGTGCATCGATTGGCTGCCCGACGGCCACCTGCTGGTCGTGGCGGCACGCGATGAGCGGCTGCTGCGTCAGGAGCCGGACAGATCACTGGTGACCCATGCCGACTTGAATGGCCTGGCCGAACGAGGGCATCCGTGGAATGAGATCGTCGTGGACGGGCGCGGGAACACCTACCTCAACAACCAGGGCTTCGACTTCCCCGGCGGCAAGTTTGCGCCTGGAACGATCGCCCTGCTCAAACCGGACGGGTCGGCCCAACGGGTGGCGGACGGGCTCGCCTTTCCGAACGGCATGGCCATAACGCCCGACAACTCGACCCTGATCGTCGCCGAGTCCTACGGCCAGAAGCTGACGGCATTCCAGATCGGCGCCAACGGGAGCTTGTCCGGGCCACGGGTGTGGGCCGATCTCGGCGACGGCGTGCCGGACGGTATCTGCCTCGACGCCGAAGGAGCCATCTGGTACGCCGACGTTCCCAACCAGCAGTGCGTGCGGGTCCGTGAGGGAGGGGCCGTGATGCAGACGATTCGGCTGGACCGCGGCTGCTTCTCTTGCGCACTCGGCGGTCCGGACCGGACCACGCTGTTCATGGTGGCCACCCAGTGGCGCGGCACCGAGCGCATGACTGACATGTCACGAACCGGCCAGCTGCTGGCCGTCCAGGCGCCGGCCGCAGGCGCCGGCTGGCCGTAAGCCCGTCGGCCCGACGCAATCCCGTGGCGCGGCGCCTGGCCAGGTCCTGCCGGACTTACTGGACGGGCGATGCAGGACCGGTTCCGGCGCCGGTGCCCTGGATGGCGGCGGCGATGTCGGACAAGTCGTCGTCCTTCAGCTCCAGGGTCGCGGCAGGCAGCCACCCGTCAACCTGGCGGGGACTACGGGCACCGACGATCGCACCGGTCACTCCGGGAAAGGTCAGCGTCCAGGCGGCGGCCACCGCGGCGGGCGCGACGCCGTGCCGCTCGGCGACCGGGCGCAGCGCGTCGGCCAGGGCCAGGTTGGCCGACAGGGCAGGCTCGGTGAAGTCAGGGTGGCCGGCCCGCCAGTCGCCGGGCTCCAGGCGCGCCGCCCGGGCCGCAGTGAACGCGCCGGTGAGCAGGCCCGAGGCCATCGGGCTGTAGACGATCACTCCGGCTTCGTGCTCGCGGGCCCACAGCAGGACGTTATCGGCGGCGTCGCGGTGGATCAGGCTGAACGGCGGCTGGATGGCGTCCACAGCGCCGATCTGCTCAGCCGCCTCCAGCTGCAAGATGCCGTGGTTGGACAGGCCTGCCGCGCGGATCTTGCCCTCGCGTTTGAGATCGGTGAAGACCTGCCAGTACTCCTCAAGCGGCGTGCCGTCCTCGGCCGGCCAGTGCATCTGGTACAGGTCGATCCGCTCGACCCGCAGCCGCCGCAGCGAGGCCTCGACCTCGGTCCTGATGCTGGTCGGCGCGCCCACCCGGCGGGGCGCCGCGGACCGGTCGGCCCGATCCCAGACCAGACCGCCCTTGGTGAAGACGTACGGCCGGTCCGCCTCGGGCAGCCCGGCCAGCGCGGCCGCCACCACCTCTTCGGAGTGTCCGAGTGCCCCAGGCGTACGCCCAGCCGGGCGGCTCGAGGAGGCGGAACGGGCACTCGGCCAGGCCGAGCGCACCGTCCGCGCCGAGGCCGAGCCGGCCGCCGGGATGCGGCTGAGCTACGGCCGCGGCATGCTCGAATTCGTCAGCGGCCGCCATGACGCGGCGCTGAGAGCCTTCCGGGCAGCCGAACGGCTGGCCAGCTCGCTCGTCACGCCGCACACGCTCGGCCCGCGGCTGCGCTCGCACCTGCTGCAGACGCTCGTACGCACGGGGGAGACCCGGCGCGTCGAGCAAGCCCTCGCCGGCCTGGACGGGCCGGAACGCGACCGAGGTGAGACGCGCATCGCCGAGGCGTCGCTGCGGCTCGCCCAGGATGACCCGACGGCGGCGGCCGCCGCGCTCGCACCCGTCATCGACGGCTCGGTGGTGATGCCGAACGCCCATCTGTGGGACGTCCAGGCGTTCCTGCTCCAGGCGATCGCCAGTGACGCGCTCGGCGACGCGAGCGCTGCCAGGCGGGCCCTCGAGCAGGCGCTCGACCGCGCCGCCCCAGAAAGCCTGCTCTTCCCGTTCCTGTACGACCCGGCGCCCGAACTGCTCGACCGCCATCGCCGGCACGGCACCGCGCACCCCAGCCTGATCACCGAGATCCTGAATGTGCTGGCGGGGCAGAAGCCCGGATCGCCGTCGGCCGGACCGCAGCGCCTGCGCGAACCACTCAGCCACGCCGAGGCGCGGGTGCTGCGGTACCTGCCCACCAAGCTCTCCGCGCCGGAGATCGCCGACGAGCTGTACCTGTCGGTCAACACGGTCAAGACCCACATGCGCCACCTATACGACAAGCTCGGCGCGCATCGCCGCCACGAGGCCGTCGAGCAGGCCCGCGCCCTCGGCTTGCTGGCACCCTCCCCGCGCCGATCCTGACCGATCCCCGCCACCAATCACCCGGCCGGGTGACGCCGGCTCACCCTGGCGCGCATGAGGCTTACTGCTGTCCGCCTACCGAGAAGAGAATGACATGACCACCATCCCTCACCACGGACGGCGCGGTCGTGGCGAGCAGCCCGGCGGAAGCCGTCCAGGGCGCCACGATCGTCATCACCATGCTGGCCGACGGGCCTGCCACCGAACAGGCCGCCACCGGGCCGGACGGCCTGCTCACCGCTGGTCCGGGGACGATCTGGGTGCAGATGGCCACCGTCGGCGCCGAATGGACGGCCCGCCTCGCGAGCATCGCCGACGCACGCGGGATCGTGTTCGTCGACGCCCCTGTCTCCGGCAGCGAGGGCCCAGCCCGGGACGGCCAGCTGGTCATCCTGGCCAGCGGCCCGGAGCACGTTCGGCACATGCTGGCCCCGGTGTTCGGCGTGCTCGGACGCGCCACCGCCTGGCTTGGCCCGGCCGGCCACGGCACCCGGGCCAAGCTCGTCCTCAACAACTGGCTCGCCGACCTCACCGAAGCCACCGCCGAAACCCTGTCCTTCGCCCGGCGCCTGGACCTGGATCCCGCCGAGATCGTGGACCTGCTGCAGTCGACCCCGCTCGGGTCGCCGTATGCCGTGCAAAAGGCCCGCAGCATGCTGGCCGGGGACTTCAGCCCTGCGTTCGCGCTCAAGCACGCCCTCAAGGATGCCGAACTCGCCGCGCAGGCCGCGCAGGCCAGCGGCGCCACGCTCACCCTCACCAGCGCGCTGCTCCCGCGCTGGCGGGACACTGCGGCCAACGGGCACGCCGACGACGACCTTTCCGCGGTCTACCTCACGAGCTGACCAGCGCTGCCGGCCGTGACGAACGTCTCGTTGCCGTGGCCGCCGCCCGGGAAGAGGCGTGGCAGTCATGTAGTTGCACATCAGGAATAGTTGTATTAACACAAATATCCGGGGCGTGGTCCCGTTGCCAGCGAGGTGAACCGCCGTGCCCGAACTGAGCCGCCAGCGCCGTCTGCTGGTGCTGGGCATCTGCTGCATGAGCCTGTTCATTGTCGGCCTGGACAGCACGATCGTGAACGTCGCGCTGCCGTCGATCGGGCGTGAGCTCCATGCGTCCGTATCCGGGCTGCAGTGGACGATCGACGCGTACGCCCTGGTGCTGGCCAGCCTGCTGATGTTCTCCGGGTCGACCGCGGACCGGATCGGACGCCGCAGGACGTTCCAGGCGGGCCTGGCCCTGTTCACGGTCGGCTCGCTGCTGTGCAGCCTGGCCCCGGGCCTGGGCTGGCTGATCGCCTTCCGGATGATCCAGGCGGTCGGCGGCTCGATGCTGAACCCCGTGGCGATGTCCATCATCGCCAACACCTTCACCGACCCGGCGGAACGTGCCCGAGCGATCGGCGTCTGGGGCGGCGTCTTCGGCCTCAGTGTGGCGCTCGGCCCGGTGGTGGGCGGCGCGCTGGTCGATTCTGTCGGCTGGCGCGGCATCTTCTGGGTCAACATCCCGGTCGGGATCGCGGCGATCGTGCTCACGGCACTCTTCGTGCCCGAGTCCCGGGCCGCCAGGCACCGCCGGCCCGACCCGCTGGGGCAGGTCCTGGTCATCGTCCTGCTGGCCGCGCTGACTTACGCGATCATCGAGGGCCCCGGCTCGGGATGGGCCTCGGCGAAGATCCTGTTCCTCTTCGGTCTCGCCCTAGTGGCGCTGGTCGTGTTCCTGGCCTGGGAACCGCGGCGCGACGATCCGCTCATCGATCCCAGGTTCTTCCGCAGCGCGCCGTTTTCCGGGGCGACGGCCAGCGCCGTGGCCGCGTTCGCGGCGATGGGCGGGTTCCTGTTTCTCAATACCTTGTACCTGCAGGACGTCCGGGGATTCAGCCCGCTGGCGGCCGGGCTGTACCTGCTGCCGATGGCGGTGACGATGGCGGTCTGCGCGCCGCTGGCCGGGCGGATCGTCGCCGCCCGGGGCGCCCGGATCCCGCTGGTGATCGCCGGCCTCGCCCTGATCGTCGGCGGCGTGCTGCTGACCAGGCTGACCGACACGGCGGGCGTTGGGTTCCTTGTGATCAGCTACGTCGTATTCGGCGCCGGGTTCGGCCTGGTAAACGCTCCGATCACCAACGCCGCGGTGTCAGGCATGCCCCGCCAGCAGGCGGGCGTCGCGGCCGGCGTCGCGTCCACTAGCCGGCAGGTAGGCACGGCGCTCGGCGTGGCGGTCATGGGTTCAGTGCTGAACGGCAACCTGCATAGCGCGATGCGTACTGGGTTCGTGCCCGCCAGCCAGCCCGGCTGGTGGATCGTGGCCGCCTGCGGCGCAATCGTAGTCATCCTCGGCATCGCCACGACCGGCCGCTGGGCACGCCGCACCGCGGCCCATACCGCTGTCCGGTTCGAACCGGCCGGAGGCACGCCACCGGCTAGAAGCGATGTGAAGGTGCCGTGACCGGCCCCCACGGCCGTCCCTGTCGACCCGCGTGCTAAGCCTGCCGCTGGGCGCGGATGTGCCGGACGATTTGTCCCAGGTCTTCCGATCTCGCCTCAGGAAAGGCAGTGAGCCAGTCATGCACGATCCGCAGCAACGGCAGGTCAGCCGAGGCGGTCGCCAGCGTGACGTCCTTGGCGGCCAGCCGGAGCGGGTAGTCGGCTCCCTGTGCGAATGCGCGGCCGGCTATCCCGGCCAGCGGCCCGCTGGCTAGGGCGCCGGTCACAAGTTCCTCCGGAAGCCCGAGGGCATCCGCGAGGGCCATGGCTTCCCCAACCACGGTGACACCGGCGATCACGGCGTTGATCAGGACAACCTTGAGTGCCGCTCCGTAGCCGACCTCGCCGCACTCCGTTACGGTGCCGAACACTTCCAGAATGGGCCGGACTTTCGTGAGATTCCCGCCCGCGAGCACGACCAGCCGCCCAGAGGCGGCTCGGTCCGCGCTGCCCATGACCGGCGCGTCGATCAGCGCGACGCTGCCGGGTAGGAGGGCGGCTACCTCCTCCAGTGCCTGCGGGCCGATGGTGGAGGCCTCGATCAAGGTGGTGTCCGGACGCAGATGCCGGGCGATACCGTCTATGACCTCGCGCACCGCGGTTGGATCGGCGAGCATGGTGATGACCACGTCGGCTTCACGAACCGCCTCCGCGGGACTCGCCGCTACGTCGGCGCCCTCCGCCTGGAGCGACTCGGCGCGTGACGCCGTGCGGTTCCAGACCGTCAGCGGGTAGCCCGCCGCAAGCAGGCGCCTGGCCATCGGACTGCCCATTATCCCCAGACCGATAAAGGCTATTCTCTCCATGGGCTCCATCCGGGTGTTCCAATCGCTAAGGAACTATCGTCGGTCGCTTGCGAAGATTATGGCGGCCGCTACTCGTGCGGTACAGGCGGAATGCTATTAGCCATGAGGATTGCATTCTCGGACAGGACGGAGAGCCAGTAGTTCATCCGTTCGGCGTTGGTGGTGTCCTGCCAGTGTTCGAACAGCCAGGCGGCGTCGGAGAGAGGCAGCCGGCCTTCCACCTGGTGGACTTCGATGGTGTAGGAGACCCCCTGCGGAGGGCATGCGTCGATGGCCGTTGACATGATGGAAGCCAGGCCGCCCGGCCCGTACATCATGTTCAGTGACCGGCGGCCCTGGTAGCTGAAGGGGATGGGCAGCCGGGTCAGGAAACTGAAGTGATCCCTGAGCCCTGGGACAAGGGGATGCCCATCGTGCAGGTGAAAGTGCACGTGCTTGCCGAGCCGGCCAAGCGAGCGTGTGACGTCGAGCACGTGTGGCAGGGCAG
>WNGL01003058.1_pt1 | contig 22120 bp, 20 predicted proteins | sample 5400591 | NCBI WGS metagenome assembly WNGL01 (sample SAMN13153377, study PRJNA577476) | soil metagenome | isolation source: 80 cm soil or saprolite under Garry oak tree replicate 1 | place: USA:California | collected 2016-06-15 | reverse complement strand
TCCTGCGAGCCAGCGCGCACCCCGTTCCCAGGCGAGGAAGGCGATGGTCGCCACGGCGACGGCGGCAGCGGTCGCCAACCGGAGCGGCGACTCAGCCCCAGGGGTCGCCGCGGCCACTACCGGGACGGCCGTGCCGAGCGCGACGGCCTGGATCGCGAACGCCGACGCGCCGGACGCCCAAGCTGCGACCCCCGCCCGCTGTGACAGCACGATCAGACCCGCTACGCTCCACACCTTGCCCGGCACGTAGCGCCCCAGGTTCACGAGCAGCCAGATGCGCGCGGCCCGGCCGTATGAGAGACGCTGGGCCCAGCCCGCGAGGACGCGACGCCATGACTCGATCTGCATCGCATAAGCGACGAATACGACGAACGTCGACAGTGCGATCCAACCCGGCTTGAGCGCGAGCGCCACGTGGAGCGAGCGGAACTCGTCCCAATTGCGGGCGATGGCGCGCCACACCATCACGGCCACGACGGCGGCGACGACGATCTGGATGCTCCACCACAGCCACCTACGCATGAATCGGTCGGCGCTGCGGCGATACCGCCTGCCGATAGACGGCCTCGAACCGCTCCGCCACCGCGGCCGGCTCGAAGCGCCGCCGCAGGGCGGCGCCCGCTTCCGCCGCGAGCCGGCGGCGGTCCGGGTCGCGCGCCAGCTCGGCGATCGCCTCGGCCAAGTCCCGGGCGTCAGGCCGCACCAGCCGCCCACCGCCGTTCGGGGGGACGATATCGGTCACGCCGCCGCCGTCGTGCGTGGCGACGACAGGGACGCCCAGCATCAGGGCTTCCGCCGCGGCAAGACCGAGCCCTTCCCCGACCGCCGGGAAGGCGAACACGTCGGCGTCCCCGATGGCGTCGGGGACACGTGCGGGGGGAACCGCGCCCAGGAATCGGGTCTGATCGGCGATTCCCAACTCTGCGGCACGGCGCTCGAGCGCCGGGCGCTCGGGGCCGTCACCCACCACTGTGAGTGGCAGCGCCCGATCGCTGGCGCGGAGCAGCGCCACGGCTTCGAGCAGCAGCGGGATCCGCTTCTGCGGCGAGAGCCGGCCGACGGTGACGATGCCGCCGCCGCCCCGGCTGGTGCGCGCGAACGCCCGCGTGTCTGCCGGCATCGGCTGAACGAGAATGCTGCCCTCGTCCAGTCCCGCGGCGCGGGCCGCCCGCTCGGCCAAGTACGATGACACGGCGGTCACGGCGGCAGCGCTACGCAGCACGCGGCGCGCGAGCATGCGGGCGGGGAGCGAATGCTCGAGCAGCGGCACGTCGGTGCCGTGCAGCGTGACGACGTAGGGCCGGCGGGCGAGCCAGGCGCTCACCCCGCCCGGAATCCACCAGTGCGCGTGCACCAGCTCGAGCTGCTCCTCCCGGCACAGCCGCGCGACGACGCGCGCCTGCCTGTACACCAAAGACGTGGCCAGGAGAAACCCGGCGGGAGAGCGCGCGGCGGCGACCATAGTGCCGCGATAGGCGAGCGTCTCCCACCGCGCGGGAGCGTACCGGACCCGGGTGACGAGCACTCGCTGGCGTAGCTCCTTGCCCCCCTTCCCTGCATCGGCCGGAGCGACGACGTGCACGCCGTGGCCGCGCGCGGTGAGCGCGCGTACCAACCGCTCGATGAATGCACCTGCCACGTCACCTTCCCAGCGAGGATAGGCGTGCGTCAGGCAGGCGACGTTCAAGTCTTGACGAACCGGTAGACGATGGAGCGCGCCAGCAGTGCGAAGATCGGGATGGGCGGATGCAGGTACGTGCCGCCGGAGCGCTCGAGCCGGAACCCGTTCATCTCACCCAGCCGCGTCATCGTCTGGCGGGTCCAGCCGTAGAGGTGTCCCTGGCGGTCGGGAATCCGGAACAGGTTCCAGATGATCTCTTTGAAGTGATATGGATTGGGGACGGACAAGATGAGCACGCCGCCCGGCTTCAACACCCGGTGAAACTCGGAGAGCGTCCCGAACGGGTTCGGGACATGCTCGAGCACCTCGATGCGATGTCTATGCCCTGGTACACGACGCCGGGGGGAAGAAACCGCTTGAGCCCACCGTCCCGGGCGCCGATGTCCAGCACCGAGGCGCCGGTGGGCACGCGCGCGAGCGCCGCCGCCTTGCGGAACCGCATCCGTTCCTCGCCCTTGGAGCGCCAGGCGGTGCGGGCGCTGTAGAACTCCCGAAGCTCGGGCGAGGCCGGCCGGACCTTAAGTGTCATTGCAGCGGCGGAGGACCCGGACGCTGCCGCAGCTGGTCTACTTCACGCTGCAGTGCCCGCACCTCCTCCCGCATCCCCGCCACCATCTCCCCCACGAAGCCGAACCCGAAGAGGGCAATACCCGAGATCACAAGAATCATGATCAGGTCGAGGAGCGGTCGGAAACCCACGTGTGCCGGCCCGAACCGAAACCACAGCGCGGCGAGGCCCACGACGGAGCCCAGGAGGAACAGCACCGCCCCGGCCACGCCGAAAAACAGCATCGGCTTCCGGCCGAAGCGCAGTTGAAACCATACGGAGATCAAGTCCAGCACCCCCACCGGAATCCGGCCGATGCCGAACTTCGACTTCCCTGAGTGCCGCGGGTAGAGCGGCACGGGCCGCTCGGCGAGCCGGAACCCTTCGGCGGCGGCCAGCACGACCATATAGCGGTGCCAGTCGGGGCGGCTCGGCAGGTAGTCCATCACTTCCCGCCGATACGCCTTCACGGAGTTCAAGTCCGTCACGCGGATCCCGAACAGCCAGCGACACAGCGTGTTGTACACCCACGAGACGAAGCGCTTCTCGTAGTGTCCCTGCTTCGTACCGGTCACGAAGTCCGCCTCGTCCGCGATGAGCGGCTGGACCAGCGCGGGAATGTCCGCCGGGCGGTATTGCAGGTCGGCGGGATAGAACACCAGGATGCGCCCCCGGGCGGCGTCGGTGCCGGACTTGAGCGCGTCGGCGATGCCCCGCCCGCTGCGGTGAGTGACGACCCGGACGAAGGGATGCTTGGCGGAGAGCTCGTGCAGCACGTCGCCGGTGCCGTCGCGGCTGCCGTCATCGATGACGACGATCTCACAGGCGTAGGGTAGCGGCTGCAGCGCCTCGCGCGCCTGGCGCACGAACTCGGCGAGGTTCCCAGCTTCGTCCTTCGCCGGGACCAGCACGCTCACCTCGGGCGCGACGGCCGGCGTGGCGAGGCTCACAACCGCTTGCGCATGCGTGCCGGGAGGATGCCCAGCTGATCGCGGTACTTGGCGACGGTGCGGCGGGCGATCTTCACGCCGCGCTGCGCGAACATCTCGACGATCTGCTGGTCGGTGAGCGGGTTCTTGGGGTCCTCGTCGTCGACCATCTTCTGGATCTGCGCCTTGATCGATCGGGCGCTGGCATCCTCGCCGGTGGTGGTGGAGAGGCCGCTCGAGAAGAAGAACTTGAGCGGCAACAGGCCGCGCGGCGTCTGCACGTACTTCTCGTTGGTCACGCGGCTCACGGTGCTCTCGTGCATGTTGATGACGTCCGCCACCTCGCGCAGCGTGAGCGGCTTCAAGTACTCGACGCCCTTTTCGAAGAACTCGCGCTGCCGGTCGACGATGAAGTTCATGACCTTGAGCATCGTCTGGCGGCGCTGCTCGATCGCCTGGATCATCCAGTGGGCGCTGTTCAGGCGCTGGTTGATGAAGTCCTTGTTCTCGCCCTGGAACTTCTTCTTGTCGCGCGCGATCTCCTGGTAGGTCTTGGAGATGCGGAGCCGGGGCAGCCCCGCGTCGTTCAGGAATACGTGGTACTTGCCGTCGATCTTCTCCACCACGAGGTCGGGGATGATGTACGCGTCGCTCGCGGCGGAGTACTGCAGCCCGGGCTTGGGGTCGAGCCGCGCCAGCTCGTCGGCCACGCGCTGCACCTCCGCTGCGTCGAGGCCGAACCGTTTGCCGAGGTCGCTCCAGCGGTGCGCCTTGAGATCGTCGAACGCCTCCTTGACGAGGCGGTAGGCGAGCGTGTCTGTCTCGTTGCGCGCCTCGAGCTGGAGCAGCAGGCACTCGCGCAGGTCGCGGGCGCCGACGCCGGGGGGATCGAGCTTCTGAATGATCCGCAGCATCTGCTCGGCTTCCGCGAGCGTGAACAGCTGCGGCTGCACGTCCTCCACGGCTTCGACGGCGTACTCCTCGAGCAGCTGGTTGGCCCCACGGACGATCTGCTCCAGCGTGGCGCCGAGGTAGCCGTCTTCCGCGATGTTGCCGATGAACTCCTCGGCGAGCAGCTGCTGGCGCGGGTTGAGATCGAGCAGCCGCATCTGGTCCCGCAGGTGGTCCGACAGGTCCTTGGTCTCGACCGGCACGGGCTCGACGTACTCCCGGGCTTCGCTCATGTCGCGCGGCGGCGTACCCTGGTCGGAGCCGTCGTCCAGCAGGATGTCTTCCCAGTTCGGCTCGTCGTGATCCTCGGTCTCCTTCTTCTCCTCGACGCCGTCCTGCGTGAGGGGCAGCTCGGTGTCTTCTTCAGACTCGATCAGCTCGAGGAACGGGTTGCCGAGCAGCTCCTGCTTCAGGTGCTGCTGCAGGTCCAGGAGCGGCATGTACAGCAGATCCATCGCCTGGTACAGGCGGGGATTGATGCGTAGGTCCTGGCGCAGCGCGGCGTGCTGGTGCAGGCCGGTCTTCATACCGGGACCGCGAGCCGCGCCCGCAGGCGCGCGGTGAGGGTGGGGCCGAGGTAGAGGTTGGCCACCCGGTCGTCGAACACGAGCTCGCGCACGGTGCCCGAGACCTGGACCTTGCCCTCGAACATGATGTAGGCGCGATCCACGATGTCCAGCGTCTGCTCCACGTTGTGGTCCGTGATCAGCACGCCGATGCCGCGATGGCGGAGGCCGGCCACGATCGTCTGGATGTCGTGCACGGCGATCGGGTCCACCCCGGCGAACGGCTCGTCTAACAGCATAAATTTAGGCTCGGTGACGAGCGCGCGCGTGATCTCGAGCCGGCGGCGCTCGCCGCCCGACAGCTGGTAGCCCTTTTGGCGCCGCAGGTGCCGGATGGCGAGCTCGTCGAGCAGGTGATCGAGACGCTGCCCCCGCTCTGCGTCGTCGAGCGGCAACGTCTCGAGGATCGCCCGGACGTTGTCCTCCACGGTGAGCTTGCGGAACACCGACGGCTCCTGGGCGAGGTAGCCGATCCCCGCCCGGGCGCGCTGATACATCGGCTCGGCGGTGACGTCGCGCCCGTCGAACGCGATGCGGCCGCGGTCGGGCCGGATCAGTCCCGTGATCATGTAGAACGTGGTCGTCTTCCCCGCCCCGTTCGGGCCGAGCAGGCCGACGATCTCGCCCTGCTCGAGCCGCACGCTCACGTCGTTCACCACGCGGCGACCCTTATAGCTCTTCGCCAGCCCGGTCGCCTCGAGCAAGCTGCCGCCGGCGACGCGCGGGTAAGCGCCACTGGGCGATTCAGCCCGTGTGAGCGCGCGCTCGGCGGCGTCGAGCAGCTGGTCGGCGGCGCCGGGCGCCATCTGGAGCTCCTCCCACGCCTCCCGCGTGAACGCGACCAGGGCGTCGTCCGCGAGCAGGCCGTTCGGGTACCGCACCACTTTCGCCACGACGAGCCGCGGCAGCACCGAAGTGCGGAGGCTGGTGCGGAACTCCTCGACCGACAGACCCCCCAGCTCCGGGAGGTTGGCGCTGCGCGCGTGAATCCGCAGCTTCAGGAACTCCTCCCGATAGGCGATCGCCAGCTCGCCGAACGTGGTGCGTCCCTGCCCGTCCGCCACGCGGGCGAGCGCCGCCGCGGCGAGCGGCAGTGAGGAGTCCCGCTGCGCCAGCAGATCGGGGATCCGCTGGGAGATCACGGGAGGCACCGGGAACCCTGGGGGCGCGGGCGGCGCGGGCGGCGCGGGCGGCACGGGGGGCACGGGGGGCGTGGTCATTGATTGGACGGCTTCTTGGCGGCGCTGTCTGCCGGCGGCGGCTTGGGCGGCGCGGGCTCGAGGTGTACCCCGTCGGCGCGGCCGCTCACGACGATGCGGTCGACCTTGCTCGCCTTGAGCGCGATGTCGATCTTCTGGCCCCGCGAATAGTCGATGGACGGCCCCGCGGAATCTTTCGCGCTGTAGATGTGCGAGAACGAGCGGGCGGCGCCACGCGCTACGATCTGCCGCAGCTCGTTCTTCGTCTTGCCACCCGAGTCCGCCAGCTGCGTCCAGTGGGCGGTGAGCGAGTCGCCCGCGATCCAGTCCACGGCCGCGGCCGCGGAAGAGTCCTTCTTCGACGTCGACAAGGCGTGGCGGAACGCGCGGGCCTCGGTCAGCACCTCGTCCGGCGTGTCGAGGGCGAGCGAGTCGGCCTCGATCGTATTGAGGGTCGACACGGCCTTCGCGCGCGTCGAGTCGCGTCCCCCCCTCTCCCCCCCGGCCCCCTTGTCTGCCTTGTCCCCCTTGTCCCCCTTGCCTCCCCCGCCGCCCCCGCTCCAGGCGAACGCGTGCTGTAGCTTGCGGCGGTCCAGGACGAGGTGAATCGTGTCGGCCGTGAGGCGCCAGTCGGTGCCGGTGGCGACGCCCTGCCCCAGCGCCTTGACGAGACGGATCTCGCGGTCGCGGAGACCGAGCTCGATGCGGGTTCCCGTCAGGGCGTACGGGCGCGCCCCCTTCCCTTCCACGCGGGGTCGACCCACCAGGACGGCGAACCCTGCGCCCTGATCGAGCTGCATCGAATCGCCGCGGGCGGCGAAGTCGCTCCGGTCGATGGTTACCTTCCCGCCGCCCCACATCCGGTCGTTCCCCTTGAAGCGCACCCGGTCTCCTACGATGACGTACGGCTCGCCCGAGTCGGCGTTCGACCGGTAGTCGATCGTAGGGCGTCCGGAGGCGTACATCTCGAGCGTATCGCGGACGCCTTTCAGGGCCCGGTAGTAGGTGAGGTTCGGGCCGCGCAGCACCGACCCGGTGATGCGATTCACCGCGACCACGTTCTTGTGCGCCTCGAGCCGCTCCTGGTGCAGGAAATACGAGGCATTCGCGGCGTCCAGGGTGAGGGTCGTGTCGCGGATGTGCACGAGGTGCCGCTGCCCGATCATGTCGAACCGCCCGATCCCGGCGAACCAGGCCACGCTGTCGGCGGACAAGGTGCTCCCCGTCCCCCGGCAGTGCGCTAACACACCGCCGCCCGCGAACACGTTGGTCTCGCCCTTACGCACCTCGACCTGCTGCGCCCGTCCACCAACCGAGTCGATATCCACGACGCAGGGGCGTCCCGCTGTGGTGTCCCCGGCCGGAGGGGTGGGCCGCTGGGCCAGCGCGAGGAGCACGAGCGGGACGATCATTGATTCGGCAGCGTGAACTTGCCGCCCGTCCCCTTCGGGCGGACCGCCGTCACGACCTTGAAGTCGGGATCCGAGGTGAAGCCTTCGCCCTCGATGTGGCGATTCGGCTCGTCGAACACGAACGGCTTGTCGGAGCTCACCTGGTTCTTCACCTGGCTGTAGCGCAAGACTTCGGTGCGCAGCGTGGCACCGTCGGTGCGCACCACGACCACGTTGCCGCGTGCCTCCATGTCACCGCGCCCCCAATGGTAGGTGCCCTCGCGCGCCGTGAGCGTCGACGTCTCGGCGCCGCGGGGGTCATAGAATGTGATGTGCACGCTGCGCAGCTCGGCGGTCTGCATGGGCGAGTAGAAGTACGCGGTGTCGGCGCGCACGTGGGCCCGCTGGATCCCCGCTGCGGTCACGTAGTGCGACATGTTGGCCATCACCTGATCGGCCGTGTCGGCTGCGGTGATGGTCGCGGTGGGCTTTATACCTGACTCGCAGGCCCCGACCGACACCCCGCACCAGACGACGTAGCACAGAACTACGTAGCACGAAGGCGTAGCACGGGGGCGTGACGCATTTTGCATTTACGCCCCTGCTTTCATAAGGTCGTGCAGGTGCACAATGCCTATGACCTTGCGGCCGCCGTCGAGCACCGGGAGCGCCATGATGCCGTGCTGCTCCATGACGCGCACCGCGGCGCCGGCCAGCTCGTCGGGGGTCGTGGCCTTCGGGGTCTTGGTCATCACTTGGCCGACGGGGAGGTCGAGGAAGTGATTGGTCTTCTCCATCAGGCGCGTCAGGTCTCCGGCGGTGACCACGCCGACGAGACCGCCGCCTGGGTCCACGATCGCCACCGTGCCCCGCTTCTCCGCGAGCAGCACGACGCACTCGCGCATCGGGCGGTCGGGGAGGAGGGTGGGCACGTCGGCCGTGAGCATCACGTCCGCGACCCGCAGCAACAGGTTACGCCCCAGCGCCCCGCCGGGGTGGAGCGCGGCGAACTGGTCGCGGCGGAAGCCCTTCACCTCGAGCAGGGCGACCGCGAGCGCGTCGCCCAGCGCGAGCGCGACGGTCGTGCTGGCCGTGGGGGCCAGCGTCTCGGGACACGCTTCCTCGGTGACGCTCGCGTCGAGCACGACGTCCGCCTGACGCGCGAGGATCGATTCGCCATCGCCGGTGATCGCGACGATGGGCACGCCCAGTCGCTTGAGCTGGCCCACGAGCCCGAACAGCTCGTCCGACGCGCCGCTCTTCGAGAGCAGGATCGCCGCGTCGTCGCGGTCGACGATGCCCAGGTCGCCGTGCAGCGAGTCCACGGGATGGAGGAACGACGCGGGCGTGCCGGTCGACGTGAGCGTCGCGGCGATTTTGCGCGCGATCAGCCCCGACTTGCCGACGCCCGAGACGATGAGCCGGCCCGGTGCCGCGGCGAGCAGCCGCACCGCTGCCGCGAACGGGGGACCCAGCCGCTCAGCGACCCGTCGGATCGCCGCCGCTTCGAGGGCCAGGACCCGGCGCCCGCGCTCAACGAGATCGATGGGCTCGGTGCGCGACATCGCCACGCTCCACGAAGTACTGCGACAAGAGGTCCTGCCACTCGCCCCGCGCCCGCAGGACCAACTCCGCCACTTCCCGGGCCGCGCCCTGCCCGCCGGGCACCGCGGTCACGACGCGCGCTGCCGCTTTCACCTCGGTGACGGCGTTCGGCACCGCGATGGGAAGCCCCACGCGCGTGAGCAGCGGCAGGTCCGCGAGGTCGTCTCCCACGAACGCACACTCTTCCCAGGCGAGCCCGCGCCGCTCGCGCAGCGCTTCGAACACGGGAAGCTTGCGCGCGCTCGGGTCCTGGATCACTTCGTCGATCGCGAGCTCGCGCGCGCGCTGCGCCGTCGCGGCGGACTCGCGGCCGCTCACCCACACGACGACGAGCCCCGCGGTCTGGAGCAGTCGGATTCCCAGCCCGTCCTGGATGTGGAAGCGCTTGAACTCGACGGGGTGGTCGCCGACCATGCCGAGGTAGACGCCGTTGTCGGTGAGGACGCCGTCGACGTCGAAGCCGACGAGCTTCAGGCGGCGGGCGAGCGCGGCGTCGATCATCGACAGACCATCCTGGCGCGGCCGACGCTCGTGGGGCGCAAGGACTCCGGGGCTGGCCCGTACAACCGCCCCCGGCCCCTCCCTGGGCCAGCCCCTTCGCCCCTGCGCCCCCCTCGCGTCCGGCCCGGACCATCCTTGCGCGCTGCGTCGACGCGGAGACGCGAACCTCGCTCGAACGGAGTTCGCCCGCTAGGCACGGACCGCCTCCCGCGCCCGTTGCCAGACTTCGAGCGCCACGCTCACGATCGCCGGCAGCTGGTCGAGCGGCAGCATGTTCGGCCCGTCGGACGGCGCGCGGTCGGGGTCGGGGTGCGTCTCGAGGAAGAACCCGTCCGCGCCGGCGGCGGCGGCCGCGTACAGGAGCGGCGGGATGAATTCCCGTAGGCCGCCGCTCGAGCCGCCCTCGCCCTTGCCCGGCTGCTGTACCGCGTGGGTGGCGTCGTACACGACCGGGACGCCGCAGGCCGCCCGCAGCCGGGCGAAGTTCCGCATGTCCACCACCAGATCGCCATAGCCGAAGAATGTGCCCCGCTCGGTCACCGCCACCTCCGGGGCCCCCCCCGCCCGCACCTTTTCGACCGCACCCTGCATCCCGTCGGGCGACAGCCACTGGCCCTTCTTGACGTTGACCGCGCGCCCGGCACGTCCGGCGGCGACGAGCAGGTCCGTCTGGCGGCACAGGAACGCCGGGATCTGCAGCACGTCGGCCACCTGGGCGGCCGCGAGCACCTGACCCGCGTCGTGGACGTCGGTGAGGATGGGCAGGCCGGTCTCGGAGCGGACCGTGGCGAGCGCCTGGAGGCCGCGCTCGAGGCCGGGGCCGCGCGCGCCCTTCAGGCGCGAGCGGTTCGCCTTGTCGAAGGACCCCTTGTAGATGACGTGCACGCCGAGCTTGGTGCCGAGCTCGGCGAGCGCTTCACCGACTCGCAGGTTGAGCTCGTCCGCTTCGACGACGCAGGGCCCCGCGATGAGGAACGGGGTGGCTCCGAAGTGCTGGCCCATGGCTCAGTCGCCGAAACGCGCGAGCTCCGACGCGGTGTCCGCCCGCGCGGCCGCCGGCCGCGCTCGGTGCCGGCCCAGCGCCGCACCGACGAAACCTGCGAACAGAGGATGAGGGCGCATCGGGCGCGACTTGAGCTCGGGATGAAACTGGCAGCCGATGAACCACGGGTGGTCCGGCAGCTCGATCATCTCGACCAGCGAGCCGTCAGGTGAGAGGCCGGAGCAGCGCATGCCGTACTCGGCGAGCACGTCACGGTAGGCGTTCGACACCTCGTAGCGGTGCCGGTGGCGCTCGCTCGCCTCGAGGGTGCCGTAGACCTGCGCGACGCGCGAGCCAGGCCGCAGCTTGCAGGGATAGGCGCCGAGCCGCATGGTACCGCCCAGCTCGCGGATGCCTTCCTGCGCGCGCATCAGCGCGATCACGGGGTTCTCACACTCGGGCTCGAACTCGCTCGAGTTGGTGTTGGGGAGCTTGACCACGTTGCGCGCGAACTCGATGATGGCGCTCTGCAGGCCGAGGCAGATGCCCAAGAACGGGAGCTTGTGCTCTCGTGCCCAGCGGATCGCCTCGAGCATTCCTTCCACGCCGCGCACGCCAAACCCCCCCGGCACGAGCAGCCCGTCGTAGGAGCCGAGCAGCTCGCCCGCCGCTTCCTGGTCGGTGAAGCGGTCGGAGGCGATCCAATCGATTTGCACGCCGCAGTTGTGAGCGATGCCGCCGTGCACCAGCGCTTCGTGGATGCTCTTATAGCTGTCCGCAAGCTCGGTGTACTTCCCCACCACGGCGATGCGCACGCGTGCCGGGGGCGCCAGGATCTTGTCCACCATCTGCGCCCATGCGCGTAGGTCGGGCTCCTTGGTGTCGAGGTGCAGCCGGTAGCACACTTCCTTGTCGAGCCCCTGCTCGTGGAGCTTGAGCGGGATCTCGTAGATCGACTTGACGTCGGGGCTCTCCACCACGCAGCCGAAGTCCACGTTGCAGAACAGCGCGATCTTGCGCTTGATCTCCTCGGAGAGCGGCCGCTCGGTGCGGCAGATGAGGATGTCGGGCTGGATCCCGATCTGCATGAGCTCCCGCACGGAGTGCTGGGTCGGCTTGGTCTTGAGCTCGGCGGTGGCGGCGATGAAGGGAACGAGCGTGAGGTGGATGAACAGCGTGTTGTCGCGCCCGACTTCCTGACGAAACTGCCGGATCGCCTCGAGGAACGGCAGCGACTCGATGTCGCCCACGGTGCCGCCGATCTCCGTGATCACCACGTCGTGGTCGGGCGCCAGCCGCCGAATCGCGGCCTTGATCTCGTCGGTGATGTGCGGGATCACCTGCACCGTCGAGCCCAGGTACTCGCCGCGCCGCTCCTTCGTGATGACCGACTGGTAGATCCGGCCGGTGGTGACGTTGTTGACCTGTGACAGCGAGCGGTCGATGAAGCGCTCGTAGTGTCCGAGATCGAGGTCCGTCTCCGCCCCGTCGTCCGTCACGTACACTTCGCCGTGCTGGAACGGCGACATCGTGCCGGGATCGACGTTGATGTACGGGTCGAACTTCTGGATCGTGACCTTGAGGCCGCGCTCGACGAGTACGCGGCCGAGCGACGCCGCCGCGATGCCCTTGCCGAGGGAGCTCACGACGCCGCCGGTCACGAAGATGTACTTCGTCGAGCTCACGGACTCACCTCCTTGAGTTGCCGCGTCAGTGCCGCTTCGGCGTATCGCAGATCCGCCGCCGTGTCCACGCCTGGGGCGACGGGCGCCGCGCACAGCGCTACGCCGATCGGCAGCCCGTGCAACAGCGGCCGCAGCTGCTCGAGGCGCTCCCAGCGCTCTGCCGGGACCGGCGGGAGCCGCACCCACCGCTCGAGCGCCTCGCGGGTGTAGGCGTACACACCGACATGCTGGTGATAGACGACGTCGCCGGCACCGTCCCGGTCGAACGGCACCGCCGCGCGCGAGAAATACACCGCGCGCCCGCGCGGATCCACGACGACCTTCACGCGGTTGGGATCGGCCGCGAGCGCGGCGTCGAGGGTGCCGGCGGCGGTCCCGATCGGGTCGCCGCCCCGCACCCGCGCCACGGCGCCGTGCAGCGCCTCGAGCGACACGAGCGGCTCGTCGCCCTGCAGGTTTACAACCAGGTCGAAGGCTTTAAAGTCTTTGTTGGCACTGACTTCCGACACTCGTTCGGTGCCGGATTGGTGGTCCGGGGAGGTGAGCACGGCTTCGTATCCCGCTCGTTCGATCACGCCCACGATCTCACGCGTATCGGTCGCCACGACCAGCCGGTCACACACGCGGGCCTCGGTGGCGCGGCGGATCACCCAGATGATGAGAGGTTCACCTGCCAGAGGCAGGAGGGGCTTGCGAGGTAGGCGGCTGGAGCCCAGCCGCGCCGGGATCACGCCGAGGACAGGCACGGAGGAACATACAAGATGCGTGCCGCGACGTCTAGGGCATGGCGCGTGCCACGCCTAAGAAATTCTCCAGCAACCGCTTACCGTGCTCCGTCCCGATGGACTCGGGATGGAATTGCACGCCATAAATCGGGTACTTCCGGTGCTTCATGGCCATGATCTCGGCGTCCTTGGGGCGGTCCGCGCTCCAGGCGGTGATCACCAGATCCTGGGGGAGCGAGGCGGGCTCGACCACGAGCGAGTGGTACCGCATGCCGGTCACCGGGCTGGGGATGCCCTCGAACAGCTCGTCCGCTTCATGGAGCACCGGGCACGTCTTGCCGTGCATCAGCCGGTCGGCCCGTACCACGCGGCCACCGAACGCCTCGCCAATGGCCTGGTGGCCGAGGCAGACGCCAAGCACGGGAATCTTCCCTGCCAGGGCCCGTACCAGCGGCACCAGGATCCCGGCGTCGCGGGGCGTGCACGGTCCGGGCGACAGCACCGCTGCGCGCGGCTTCAGCGCGAGCACCTCTTCGACCGTGAGCGCGTCGTTGCGGTACACGACGGGCTCCTGGCCCAACTCGCCGAACAGCTGGACGAGGTTGTACGTGAAGGAGTCGTAGTTGTCGAGGACGAAGAGCATGGCGGTTGTGCGCGCGGTTCAGGCCCGCGGATGATACTGCCGGTGTACGCTCCGCAGGTAGTCCCGGTCCACGTGGGTGTAGAGCTGCGTCGTGGCGAGGTCGGCGTGCCCCAGCATCTCCTGGACCGCCCGCAGGTCCGCGCCGCCCTCGAGCAGATGGGTGGCGAAGCTGTGGCGCAGGGTATGGGGCGTGACCCGCTTGGTGAGACCGGCGAGCTTCGCGGCGCGCTTGATGATCATCCAGGCGCCGACGCGCGACAGCGGCGTGCCGCGCGCGTTGAGAAACAGGACGCCCCGCGTCTTCCCCTTGTCGAAGCGCGGCCGGATTTCGCGCGCGTACAATGCCACGGCGCCGAGCGCGCGCCGCCCCACGGGGACGATGCGCTGTTTCGCACCCTTGCCGAAAACCCGCGCCAGCCCGTCCTCGTACAGGAGATCCTGGGGCCTCATGCCCACCACCTCGGAGACGCGCGCTCCCGTCGCGTACGCGAACTCGAGCAACGCTCGATCCCGCATCGCGAGCGGCTCGTCGGTGTTGGGCGCCGCGAGCAGCCGCCCCACCTCGGCTACGGTCAGCACCGTCGGCAAGGTGCGCCATTGCTTGGGTGATTCGAGCCGTTCGCTCGGGTCGCGAGTCGCGTGCCCTTCCCCGATCAGAAACCGGTAGTACGTGCGGATCGCCGAGATCTGGCGACGGATCGTGGCCGGGGCGAGGCCGAGGTCCTTCAGATCGTAGATGAACTCGCGCAGCAGCGCCGCGGTGATGGCGTCGGGGCGGCCGGCGCCCCGGGCTGCCGCGTGGGCAATGAGCCGCCCGATGTCGCGGACGTAGTTTCCGACCGTATTCGCACTGTTTCCAGCCTCCAGGGCGAGATAGTCACGGAACGGCTCCACTTGAAAGATGAGGTCGAGCTCGCTTACGCTCACAGCCACCGCCGCACTCGCGCCTGGTACGCCCGATACTCGTCGCCGAACTTGCGCTCCAGGTACGCCTCCTCCCGCGCGACGACCCCCCACCGGATCACTATGAGCACCACGGGCAACACCACGAGCGGCCACAGTGAGTTGATAAGCAGCGCGACGCCGACGTAGAGCGCTGCGAGCCCGAGGTACATCGGGTTGCGCGTGAAGCGGTAGGGGCCCCGCACTACGAGCGCCGTAGTGGGCTGGATGGGAACCGGACTCGTGCCGGCCCGGCGGAACAAAACGATGGCGCTCGCCACGAGCGCAACGCCCGCCCCGGCGAGGACCCAGCCGAGCAGGGTCCGCGCTCCGCCATCCACACCAACGGGGGCGGGTTTCAGTCGATCCAACGCATACCCGATGCCGAACCCCAGCGCGTAGGCCAAGGGCGGCGGAAACGCGACTCCCGAACTGTCGGCGCGAGCGTCGGGCACTGGGGGCTCCGGTGGCGTCACGCGATTCTAACGCCTCAGACGGCGCCAAATCCATAGCCCGGGCGGCTTGCGGCCGCTGCGGTGTAGCTTAATCGTTCTTCGCTGGCAAGCTTGCGCTTTCACCCGCAGACCGGAAACCCGCATGCAACGGATGCTGCTCGCCGCCGCTCTGCTGTGCCACGCGCTCAGCCACCCGAGGGGGGTGCAGGCGCAGACGCCGGCCTACCAGAACCAGGAGCTCCCATTCGAGGTGCGCGTCAGCGACCTCGTCGGCCGCATGACGCTCGAGGAGAAGGTCTCCCAGATGAAGGACGTGGCCCCGGCGATCGAGCGGCTGGGCATCCCCGAGTACAACTGGTGGAACGAAGCGCTGCACGGAGTCGCGCGCTCGGGCCTCGCGACGAGCTTTCCCCAGGCGATCGGCCTGGCCGCCACCTGGGACGACAGCCTCATGTTCCGGATGGCGACCGTCATCTCCGACGAGGCGCGCGCCAAGCACCACGAGTACGTTCGCACCGGCAGCCATCAGCGCTACCAAGGTCTGACCTTTTGGTCACCCAACATCAATCTGTTCCGCGACCCGCGCTGGGGTCGCGGCCAGGAGACCTACGGCGAGGATCCGTTCCTCACGGGCCACCTCGCCGTGCAGTTCATCCGCGGGCTGCAAGGTGACGACCCGAAGTACCTGAAGACCGTCGCCACGGTGAAGCATTTCGCCGTCCACAGCGGCCCGGAGCCGGAGCGCCACCAATTCGACGCCGTGGTGAGCGAGCGGGACCTGCGCGAGAGCTACCTGCCCCACTTCGCGACCGGCATCCGCGAGGGCGGCGCCTACTCTCTGATGTGCGCCTACAACCGCGTCGACGGCAAAGCCGCCTGCGGCAGCGACATGCTGCTCAAGGAGATTCTCCGCGGCGAATGGGGCTTCCCCGGGTATGTCGTGTCCGACTGCGGTGCGATCGACGACATGTACCTGCGCCACAAGGTGGTGCAGACCGCACCCGAGGCGGCCGCGCTGGGGGTAAAGACCGGCACCGACCTGGACTGCGGCCGCGTGTACCCGAGCCTGGTCGAGGCGGTGAAGCAGGGACTGATCACCGAGCACGAGATCGATACGTCCGTGGAGCGGCTGTTCCTGGCGCGCTTCAAGCTCGGCATGTTCGACTCGCCCGAGCGGGTGCGCTGGGCACGGATCCCCTACAACGTCCTCGACCAGCCGGCGCATCGCGAGCTGGCGCGCCAGGCCGCGCGCGAGTCCATGGTGCTCCTCAAGAATGCCGGCGGCGTGCTGCCGTTGCGCAAGACGCTCCGCAGCATCGCGGTGATCGGGCCCAACGCCGACCAGTGGCGCATGCTGCTCGGCAACTACAACGGGTTGCCGGCGGACCCCGTCACGCCGTTGCGCGGCATTCGTGAAGCCGTAGCGAAGGGAACGCGGGTGCTCTACGCCCGCGGCGCGGACCTCGCCGACGGCTTTCCGGTCCTCGACGTCGTACCGGCCGGTGTGCTGTTCACGCCCGAGCGTCGGCGCGGCCTGCGTGTCGAGTACTTCGGGAGTCGGACGATGGAGGGCGCGCCCCGCTTCAGCGGCACGGACACGATCCTCGACGCCAACTGGCATGACGGGGCGCCGCGCCAGGACATGAATGTCGACGATTTTGGGGTGCGCTGGACGGGCGCGCTGCGGCCGGCCGCGAGCGGCACCTATCGGCTCGGCCTGGTCGGCACGCTCAAGTTTCAGCTCTTCCTCGACGACAGTCTCGTGATCCGGTCGGTCTATCCGACACATGACGGCGAGTTCCCGGACCCGCGGCTCGTCCAGAGCGAGCCGCTCCAGCTCGAGGCAGGCCGCAGCTACCGGCTGCGGGTCGACGCCCAGGAATCGTACGGCGAGGCGCAGCTCCAGCTGCTCTGGTCGGTGCCCCACGAGACGCTCGCAAGCGAGGCCGTGAAAGTCGCGCAGCAGGCGGACGCGGTCGTGCTGTTCCTCGGCCTGACGGCGCGCCTCGAGGGCGAGGAGATGCCGGTTCAGATCGAGGGGTTCCGCGGCGGCGATCGCACGCGGATCGACCTTCCCGCGCCCCAAGAGCAGCTGCTCGAGCGCATCGTCGCGGTGGGCAAGCCCACCGTGCTGGTGCTGCTCAGCGGCAGCGCGCTGGCAGTGAACTGGGCCCAGGACCACGTCCCGGCGATCGTGGAGGCGTGGTATCCAGGCCAGGCGGCTGGGACTGCGATCGCCGACGTGCTGTTCGGTGACTACAACCCGGGCGGTCGGCTGCCCGTCACGTTTTACCGTAGTGTGGAGGACCTACCGTCCTTCGAGGATTACCGCATGGCGGGGCGGACGTATCGCTTCTTCAAGGGCACCCCGCTCTACCCGTTCGGCCATGGGCTCAGCTACACCATGTTCGCCTACAAAGACCTGCGCACCAGTGCCGACACCCTTCCAGCCGACGGCAGGATCACGGTGCGCGTGGACGTGACGAACAGCGGCAAGCAGACGGGCGATGAGGTGGTGCAGCTGTACGTGCAACACCTCGGCTCGACTGTCGAGCGGCCGATCAGAGAGCTCAAGGGTTACAAGCGTGTTGCCTTGAAGCCGGGCGAGACGCGGATGGTGGAGCTGCCGCTCGCGGCAGCGTCGCTCGCCTACTGGGATTCCGGAGGACACCACTGGGTCGTCGAGCCAGAGGCGGTTCGGATCCAGGTCGGGGCGTCGTCCGCAGACATCCGGCTCGAGAAGCCGATCACGGTCACGGGGGTGCGCTGAGGCCCTGGCTCAGCGGACTCGAGACTCGGTGGTGCGCGGGGGCCGGGAGGCGGGATAGGACGCTCGGAAGCGATCGTACACGGCCTGGTAGGCCTGATGCGCCTGCGGGTCCGGGTACGCCGGCGGTGCCCGAGTCAAGGTGTGTCGCACCGCGGCTGCGAGATCGGGAAACGCGCCCGCTCCGACGGCAGCCAGGAGTGCAGCTCCGTAGGCTGGTCCCTCCTCGCGGTTGACCGTGCTGACCGGAAGCCCGAACACATCCGCCTGGAGCCGGCGGATGAGCGGGTTGCGCGCGCCGCCGCCGGTCAACAGGAGATGACTGGGTGCGAGCCCCAGCTCCTGGAGAATCGAGACGGAGTCGCGCAGCGCGAAGCAGACGCCCTCCAGCACGGCCCGGGTCAGGTGAGCGCGCGAATGCGCCAGGCTGAGTCCAATGAACGCGCCGCGCATGGCGGCATCCCGGTGCGGCGTCCGCTCCCCCTGCAGGTACGGCAGGAAGGTGACCCCGTCCGCGCCTGCGGGAATGGCCGCGGCCTCTTCGGTGAGCCGCGCGTCGGGCTGGTCCGCGCCCATGAGATCACGGGCGAACTGATCGCGGTACCACGCGAACGCGCCACCGGCCGAGAGCACCACGCCCATTACGTACCAGACGCCCGGCGCCACGTGACAGAAGGTGTGGGCGCGGAGGGCGGGATCCACTCGCGGCTCCGCCGTCGGCGCGAGCACGGTCCCAGACGTTCCCCAGCTGGCCACCGCCTCTCCGGGAGTGATCGCGCCGACCCCCGCCGCGCCGCAAGCGTTGTCCGCGCCGCCGCCTACTACCGGCGTCCCCGGCACCAGCCCCGTGAGCGCCGCGGCCGCCGGCGTGACGTGACCCAACACCTCCGACGATCCCCCCACCTCGGGCACCAGCGATACGGGTAGCCCGACGGCGTCCAGCATGTCACGACTCCACTGTAGCCGCGCGGGGTCGAACATCAGCGTGCCGGAGGCGTCGGACGGCTCTGTGCCGAGCGTTCCCGTGAGACGCAAGCGAACGAAATCTTTGGCGAGGAGAACCGTGGCCAACCGGGCAAACGCCGCCGGCTCGTGGTTCCTGAGCCACAGCACCTTGGGCAGCGTGAAGCCTTCCAGCGCCGGGTTGCATACCCACTCGCGCAGCCGCCCCTCGCCGCCCACGCGCAGCGTGATCTCGGCGCATTCGGCGGTGGTTCGCCCGTCGCACCACAGCAGGGCTGGTCGTATCACCTCCGCGGCCCGGTCGAGAAAGACCGAGGAGTGCATCTGTCCCGAGATGCCCACAGCCCGTACGCGCCGCGCGGACTGGGGGGGGGCGAGCAGTTGTCGGATGGACGCGAGGGACGCGTCCCACCACGTGTGCGGATGCTGCTCCGCCCAGCCGGGGCGGGGGGTGCTCAGGGTGAGCGGCGTCGTCGCCGTGGCCTCGACCTCGCCCGCCTCGGTCACGAGGAGCGCCTTGACCCCGCTGGTGCCGACGTCCAGGCCCAGGAAGAGTGCGTCGGCCACGTTATCTCACGCCCAGCAACAGCTCCATGGTGAGCTGGTCAAGCCGCTCATAGGCGTATCCCTGCCGCCGGATCGCCGGGAGGTCGAACGTCTCGGCCTGGAGCGCGCGGGCCCGCTCGGCACTGAAGATGATGCGTTCCCCGCCCCGGGTCCGCAGCTCGGCCAGGAGCTGCTGAATCTCCGGATCGGCGTTGAAGCGCTCGGCCCGCTCCTTCAGGATCAGGTAGGTGCGCATGCTCCCGGAGGCGAAGTCCCAGACGCCGTCCTCGTCCTCCGTGCGATAGGCGTGGCTGTCGAAGTGCCGCATCCCCGGCCAGCGCGCGTCTTCGAGCAGCTTCACGAGGAAGAATGCTCCCTTGGGGTCGTCGCTCCCGAACCGCAGGTCCTGATCGAAGCGTCCCTGTTTCTGCCCGTTCAGGTCGATGTGAAACAGTTTGCCCGCGTCCAGCGCCTGCGCCACGGCATGCGAGCAGTCGAGCCCGGCCATCTGCTCGTGTGCCACCTCGGGGTTGAGCCCGACCATTTCGGGGTGATCGAGCGTGTAGATGAACGCCAGCATGTGGCCAGTCGTGGGGAGGAAGATGTCGCCGCGCGGCTCGTTGGGCTTCGCCTCCAGGGCGAATCTCAAGTCGTAGCGCTGCGCGCGGACGTAATCGCACAGGAAGTTGATGGCATCGCGGTACCATCCCAGCGCGCTACGCGCGTCCTTGGCGGCATTCGTCTCGACCCCCTCGCGCCCGCCCCAGAAGACGTACATGGAGGCGCCGAGCTCGACCCCCAGGTCGATGGCCGCCAAGGTCTTCTGCAGGGCGTACGCGCGCACCCGCGCGTCGTGGCTGGTGAACGCACCGTCTCGGAAGGCGGGGTCGGAGAACAGGTTCGTCGTCGCCATCGGAACCCGGAGGCCGGTGGCCTGGAGCGCCGACTTGAACTCCCGCACGATCCGGTCGCGCTCGCGGGCGGCGGCGTCCACCGGCACGAGGTCGTTGTCGTGCAGGTTCACGCCGTAGGCACCCAGCTCGGCGAGCTTGTGAACGATTCGGGCGGGCGGGATCGGCGCGCGGACCGGCTCGCCGAACGGATCGCGGCCCGGGTTCCCCACCGTCCAGAGACCGAACGTGAAATGATGCTCCGGCTGCGGCGTGTACGCGTCCTGCATGGCTCTCCGGTCAGGGATGATGGTCCAGCGATACTTCGTTTCCATTCGTACATTGTCAAGCCGTCGAATCGTCCTTTACCCTGCTGGCGCCCATGCATCCGTTGCTGATCCTGTTGGTGGGAATGGCCACGATCCTCGCGGGGATCGTCCTGCTCCGCTTGAACGCGTTCCTGGCGCTGATCAGCGCCGCGATCGTGGTCAGCTTGCTGGCTCCCGGTGAGCCCGCGGTGAAGATCGCTCGCGTGGCGGAGGGCTTCGGCCGCACGGCAGGCACCGTCGGGGTCGTCATCGCTCTGGCGGCGATCATCGGTAAAGCGATGATGGACAGCGGGGCGGCGGACCGGATCGTCCAGGCATTCCTGTCGTTGCTGGGCGAGAAGCGAGGCGCGACGGCCCTGTGCACCACTGGCTACGTATTGTCGATCCCGGTGTTCTTCGACACGGTCTTCTATCTGCTGGTCCCCCTGGCCCGCTCGATGTACGGGCGCACCAACCGCAACTATCTCAAGTACCTCCTGGCCATTGCGGCGGGCGCGGGGGCGACGCACACCCTGGTCCCGCCCACTCCCGGGCCGCTGGCGATCGCCGGCACGTTGGGAGTCGACCTCGGTACCATGGTCCTGGTCGGTATCGTCGTGGCGCTGCCGGCGGCCGGGGTCGGGCTGCTGTTCGCGGGATGGGTGGACCGTCGCATGCCCGTGGTGCCGCGAGCCCCCGCCGCCCCCGCCCTTGGCACGAGTGCCGTAGAGGCGGCGGCTACGCAGCCGCTTCCCGGTCTCGTTCCCTCACTCCTGCCCATCATCCTGCCCGTGCTCCTCATTTCGGCGCACACGGTGGTGGTGTCCATGACGGCACGACCGGGAGTGCACCTCGCGCTGTGGTCGGCTCTGGCGCCCTACACCGCGATCATAGGGAACCCCAACCTGGCACTGCTCGTGGCCGCGGCGGTCGCGATGTGGGTGTACGCGCGGCAGCGCGGGGTGAGCCGGGCCAACCTCGCGGAGATGGTGGACATGTCCCTGATGAGCGCCGGGGTGATGATCCTGATCATTGCGGCGAGCGGCGCGTTCGGGGTCGCGCTGCAGGCCACAGGGATCGGGCCCGTGATCGAGCGGGCCTTCGTGGGGCAGTCGGGGGGGGCCGCGTCTGGGACGGGCTCCGGCATGATCTTTCTGTTCCTCGGGTTCGGGGTCGCGAGCCTGATCAAAATCGCCCAAGGCTCGAGCACCGTCGCGATGATCACGACCGCTGCGATGCTGGCGGCCATGCTGCCAGCGAACGGTCGCGCTCTTCCCTTTCACTCCGTGTATGTCGCGACCGCGATTGCCAGCGGGTCGCTGGTCGGGACGTGGATGAACGACAGCGGGTTCTGGCTGTTTTCGAAGATGGGAGGAGTGACGGAGATGGAGACCCTCAAGTCGTGGACTCCCGTGCTCGCCCTCGTCGGCGTCACAGCCATGGTGACGACCGTCGTGCTCGCGCTCCTGCTGCCGCTGCGGTAGCGTTGTGAACATGTACCGCAAGCTCGATGCGCCGCCGCTCGACGCGGTGCTCGGCTCGGCCAGCGCCGTCGCCGCGGGGCGGCTCGCCGGTGCAGGACCGGCGGGCCGACTGCCCCTGACGCCCGACATGCTGCGCGAAGAGCCGAGCGGCAACCTGTTCGGCTTGACACAGAATGTGGGCATGGGCTGGAGCCCGGCCGCCCTCGAAGGCCCGCAATACGTCATCGTCAGCACCCACGGCGGTCTGCGCAGCGAGGACGGGAGCCCGGTGGCGCTTGGCTACCATACCGGGCACTGGGAGATCGGGCTCCTCGTCCGGGCGGCGGCCGAGACGTTGCGCGCCGCGGGGGCGATCCCCTT